>OERG01000031.1_pt1 | contig 51178 bp, 43 predicted proteins | sample 1539951 | NCBI WGS metagenome assembly OERG01 (sample SAMEA3891870, study PRJEB23780) | metagenome | biome: terrestrial biome; feature: animal house; material: Caecal content | place: Italy | collected 2015-05-05
AAGAAAGGGAGCGTTTCAGCGGCCACTGACCGCCGAAACGCATCCAAATTGGAATCCTGTTTACTCTGCTGCTTATTCGCCCATGACACGGCGCATGATTTCCTGATACGCTTCCTCAACGCCGCCCATATCGCGACGGAAACGGTCTTTGTCCAGCTTTTCCTTGGTGGTCTTGTCCCACAGGCGGCAGGTATCGGGGGAAATCTCATCGGCCAGAATAATCTGTCCATCGGGTGTCTTGCCAAACTCCAGCTTGAAGTCAACCAGAATGACATTCAGATGGTCAAAGTATTCCTTCATAACCTCATTGACCTTGAACGCCATCGCCTTAATGGTGTCAATCTCCTGCTGGGTGGCGAGCTTGAGCGCGAGCGCATGAGAATCGTTAATCAGCGGGTCGCCCAAATCATCATTTTTATAGGAAAACTCAATGGTCGGTGCATCGAACACAATGCCTTCTTCTACGCCGTAGCGCTTGGCAAACGAACCGGCCGAGATATTGCGGATGATAACTTCCAGCGGTACAATGGAAACCTTTTTGACCACGGTTTCACGCTCGGAAAGCTGCTCTACAAAGTGCGTGGGCACGCCCTGCTTTTCCAGCAGTTGGAACATGTGGTTGGACATGACATTGTTAATCACGCCCTTGCCCGAAATCTGGCCTTTTTTCTGTCCATTGAATGCGGTTGCATCGTCCTTGTAGTCTACAATATACAAATTCGGGTCATCGGTCGCAAATACTTTCTTAGCCTTTCCTTCGTACAGCTGTTCCTTCTTCTGCATGATTTCGATTCTCCTTTATCGCGTATGAAAAAATAAATAATAACAAAACAAATGGGCTTTACGCAAACTGTGCGCGTACTTTGGCGTCCTTGGCCTCGACCTCGGCCGCCATATCTGCCTTAAACTGGGTCAGCTTGTCCGCCAGTGCATCGTCGGCCACTGCCAGCATCTGCACCGCTAAAATTGCGGCATTGTCTGCACCGTCCACGGCAACACAGGCCACCGGAATGCCCTTGGGCATCTGCACCATAGACAGCAGGCTGTCCAGCCCGCCCATCATCGAAGTTTTAATCGGCACGCCGATAACTGGCAGCGTGGTGTATGCGGCAATCACGCCGCCCAAATGTGCGGCTTTGCCTGCGGCTGCAATGATAACGCCGAAGCCATCTTCACGCGCTTGTTTTGCTAACTGTTCAGCGGCGGCCGGGGTGCGGTGTGCCGACACGACGCGCACTTCATACGGTACGCCAAATGTATCTAGGCGCTTCATGCAGCCCTCCATGACCGACAAATCGCTGTCGGAACCCATCACGATGCAAACCTTTTTCATGTATTTCCTCCTGGCTCCAAAAAATCTTTTTTGCCTAAAAAATAAAATGCAGGCACCGCCTTTTGCTGCGACCTGCATTTTTGTCAAAAGTATGCAATTATGCCCGAAACATTTGCGCATGAACGCGCAAACACGCCTTTTTGATACGCGAAGATACAGCCGCGGCAACGACTGGATTGTATACACAACATTCGCTCCATGCTGTCACAACCTTTCTCCGAACGGTTCGGGCAGATGTGAGGAAGTTGAAACCTTCCTCATCTGCTTCTATTGTACATGCCCGTTTACCGTTTTGCAAGCAAACCGGTAAAAATCGTGTAAATCCACAAAAAACCGCAATCGGTCATGCGCTGGCTTGGTGCTTATCGACCCAAGGATTTTTGCTCGGCGGCGCGAATCAGTGCCGCTGCACCGCGGCTGTTTTCCAATTCCCGCTCGCGCAGCAGACTGGCTGTGGCGCGTACTTCCTCGTCCAGCTTACCCGAAACACATTCATCAATCAGCGGGCGCAGCTTGTCCGCTGTCACCTCTCCCAACGGGATACAGGTGCGCGAGCCGATATATTTCAGAAAACCATCGACCTTAATATCATAGCTCATGCCGATGACCGGCACACCGCGCCCTGCCGAAAACATCAGCGAATGTAACCGAATCCCAATGACCGTTTTCATGCGTGACAAAATACCGATTGTCTCTTCAATGGGTAAGCGACGCTCTATCACATAGTAGGGACAGTGCAGCTTGTCGGCAATCATCCGTGCGGGGGTCAAATCGCTGGGGAACTCGATGGGCACAAACACCGGAATCAAGCCGTGTTTTTGGTACGCATATTCGGCCGCGCGCACGATTTCACCGGAAACCGCCTCAAGACCGTGCCAATTGCGCAGGCCAAAGCCCAAATACCGCCCACCAATCGGAATCCCAAGTTCTTCCATCACTTGGTCCATCTGCGCATCACTTGCTGGGTGCAGAATAATCGTGGGGTCTGCCGCCAGTTTAATCGTCGGTTCCACGATACCCATGCGCGTCAGTTCGCCGCGTGACAGGTCATCGCGCAGGGTAATCAAGTCAACCGAACGGTTGATGGTGCGGGTTGTATGTCTGCGGTTGCCCTCCCGGCGAATGGGGCCAATGCCACAACCGTACATCATGACTTTACAGCCCAATCGCTTGGCGGCATCGAGCGTAAACAGATAATATTTGAGCGAGCGGGTCGAAGTGACATCCTGCATCAGACTGCCACCGCCATTGATATACAGCACAGAATGACGGAACCGCCACAACACGGCAAAAATATTAAACGTATATACCGCCCCGGTACGGTAGAGCAGCTTTGTTTCATCTGGTCTGCGCGACATGACCGTTATGGGGCGGTCGGGGTCGAAGGCGCGCATTTCCTGCACAATGCCGCTCAAAATCGCGTCATCTCCGGCATTGCCCTTGCCATATGCGCCGCAAATCACAATGCCATCCCGCTTGGTCTTGGGCTTGTGATACAGGCGCAGCAATTTTTCATAGTTGGCTTCCTGTGTGCGGCACATAGTATCCAGCGAATAATCGCGCGTTGCTTTTTGATACAATCTCTCGGCAAACAATTTGCGATGTTCGGGGTCTTTTCCGAACTTGATAAGCTGCTGGGTCAGGGTCTGATAATCGCGCGGCTGAAAAATATAGCCATTTTCACCCGAATCAATCAGTTCACTCATACCACCCACATCCGAGCAGATGGTGGCACAGTGTTCGAGCACCCCTTCCAAAATGGAATACGGGAAGGTTTCCGATACCGAAGTCAACAGGTTGATATCCATAGAGGCAAAAAATTCGTTGACCGGCGACACCCATCCGCAAAAAGTGACCCGCTCAGCCACGCCCAAATCACGCGCCAGTTCGCGCAGCATTTTTTCATCCTCGCCATCGCCCGCGATGAACAAGCGCATTTGCGGCACTTCCTTGACCGCTCCGGCAAAGCCGCGAATACAGGTGGCGATATCCTTCACCGCGGTCAGGCGGGCGGCAATGCCGCACAGTACATCATCGGGCGCTATTTCCACGCCCCAATGCTCCTTACAATAAGCGGCACGGTCAACGCCCTGCAAGGGGCTTCCAAAGTCCATTCCATTATAAATGGTGAAAATCTTTTCCGGATTAAAACCGCGTGAAATCAGCGTGCGTGCCATGCGGTCGGCAACCGCCTGATGGAAGTCCAGAAAGCGCAACGCAATCGTGTTGGCCAGTCCGTTTGTCCACTGTTTGAGCGGGTTGCCCAGATAATCATACCGGTAATCCGAATGTACGGTCGTCAACACCGGGATATGACTTTTCTTGCCGCGCAGCATCGCCCCCACTAGGTTGGCCTTGCCGCCGTGACAGTGAATCACATCGGGATGAAATTCTTCGATAATCTTGCGCACCTCATTGCGGCAATAAACTGGGTTAAAGCTGGCAATCACGCGGACATTGATGCCATTTTTTTCGGCCTCACGCGGGAACGGGCCATCGCGGAATGAAATCAGCATCACTTCATTGCGTTCGCGCAATGCCTGAATCAGCGTCATGATATGGGTCTTGGCGCCGCCCACGTCGCCGCCGCCCATCATTTGTAAGATTCTCATGCAGTTCCTCCATGAATGATTTCTTTTTATCCGTATACTATTATACACAAATCCTGTACGATTGCAATTTCTGTCGCAAGGTGTTATACTAAAAAACAACCAAATCGGAAGGAATTATTCCCATGTCTGAAAAAAATACCATGACGCGCAACGCCATGCTGTTTTTGCCCGCCAAACTTGCAGAAGGCGTGCTGCTGATGGCGATGTCCTCGCTCTATTCGCATATTCTGACCAAATCGGCGGTCGGTCTGTTCAACGCGACCAATATGATGGTCAACTTTACCTTTCTGCTCATTGCGGCATGGATGTCCAATTCCAATACCCGTTATGTCGCAGAAGAATACAAAAAAGACCGGGCTGCTCGCCTGTTTTCCACCATTGCCCCCATCTATCTGTTGTTATGTGCTGTGACCGGGGTTGTGTGCGTCGGGCTGTATCTCACGACCCGCGAAAGCTACTATCTGTTGGGCGCGGTCATGTTCTGTACCTACTCGGCCTTTACCATATTAAATAATACGATGGTGCAGCTTTCCATCATCCGCCCTGCTATTTTGCTCAGTTTGACTTCGGCATCCCTCAAACTGATTCTTGCGATTGCGTTTGTTGGCGGAAAGTCGGGGTTCGACTCCCCTACCCCTGCGCTGCTCGCTAACATTTTGGCTGATGGTATCGGTGCAATCGGCGCAATTTTTTCACTCGGTATGCCGCAAGTTGTGCGCCTGCGCCGTTTTTCGCAGCAAATGCTCAAAAAACTGCTGGCATTTGGCGTGCCGCTCATGGGCGTGGCGCTGTGCACCGCACTTTTGAACCTTATCGACCGTTTTCTGGTTTTGGGCATCTATGGCGATGAGGTTTTCGCGGTCTACTCCAGCAATGTTTCCATTCCTTCTTCGATTTTTAACATGCTGTCGGTCGGTGTACTGCGCGGTGTGTATCCCGCTGTATTGCGCGCTTGGCGCGAATCGGGCCGTACACAGGCACGCGGGCTTTTAAATGCCGGAGTACGGCTTTATATGTTGGTTGCCTTCCCTGCGGCCTTTGGTCTGACTGCGGTTGCGCTGCCCTTCACTCGTATCTTTTTTGCCGCAGGCTATGACGCTGGTGCCCCGGCTATCGGCCTGATGTCTTTCACGATGGTCTTTATGGGACTGACCGAATATGCCAATAAGGGATTTGAGCTAGAGCAGAACACCCGCCCGGTCATTCTCAACAGCGCACTTGCCACGCTCATTAAAATCATCTCCAGCGTCGTTCTCATTCGCGCCATCGGATTTCTGGGCGGTGCGGTCGGCTCGGTTATCGCGCTGGCCTGCTACTTCCTCATTACCTCGGTGCGTGTTCGTCGTTATTTCATGTGGCATGTGTCCATGCGCTGCTTCCTGTCCATCTTGATTTCTGCCGCATTGTGCGGTGCAGTCGCGTATGGCTGCACGCTCTTACCGGTCAGCAATCTGCTTCGCCTGATACTCGCCATCCCCGCTGGCGGTCTGACTTACCTTATCTGTATTGTCCTCTCCGGCGAAGCCAAAGAGGAAGTATCCTTTTTTATCAATAAACTGCGCCGTTCTTAATTTATAGCTTGAAAAGACTGCTGTGAAATGATATGATAGGTATTAACCTAATTTGACAAATTTCGAGTTTTGAACGACTCAACACTATTTCCGGGGGTAATGATTGATGCAGTTATTGGAAAAGGCCATTTTGGAACGCGGCCGCGTCAAAGACGGTGATGTACTCAAAGTTGATGCGTTTCTTAATCACCAGATGGATGTTACACTCATCAATACGCTGGGCAAGGAGTTCTTCCGCCGCTTTGGGGACAAGGGCGTCACCAAGATTCTAACCATTGAAGCATCCGGCATCGGAATCGCCTGCATCACGGCGCAGCATTTTGGCGTACCGGTCGTATTCGCCAAGAAAACGCAGTCACGCAACATTGACGGCGAAGTATTGACCTCTCAGGTTACTTCTTTTACCCATCAGCGCAATTATGATATCATCGTATCGGCGCGTTTCCTCGACCCCTCTGACCGCGTGTTGCTCATTGACGACTTTCTTGCCAAAGGCAGCGCCATGCTCGGTCTGATTTCTCTGGTACAGCAGTCGGGCGCACAAATCGTCGGCGCCGGTATCTGCATTGAAAAGGGCTTCGATGTGGGCGGAAAGGCCATCCGCGACCTTGGCATTGAAGTGCAGTCACTCGCCGTTATCAAAGAAATGCGCGATGGGCGCATCGTCTTTGACAAGGATACCTTTGAAGCTTGACTTTCACGGTCGATTCGAGGGGGCTTCTGTGAGAAGCCCCCTTTTGTATGTCTTTTTTTGCCCGTGGACTTGATAACAGGCACATTTGTCTATATAATAAGAAAAGAAAAATCATAAAATTCAAATAGAGAGGCGTAAACACTATGGAGTTTATCAGCACCCCAAAACAATATGTGGATGCGGTTGAAGACGCTGCTGCATCCATCGGAAAATCTGTATCCTTTCGCGGCACCGTTCACCGTGTTCGTGATATGTCCGATTTTGCATTTGTTGTCGTCCGCGTCAACCGCGGCCTGATTCAGTGCATGTTCAGCGGTGAAATTGACGGCATGACCAAGGCCGATATCAAAGACGGCATGGTAGTCGAGGTTTCCGGCGATGTGCGCGAAGAACCCCGTGCGGAACACGGTTTTGAAGTCGTTCTGACCGCTATCCGAATCATGGCGCGTCCAGCAGAGCAAATTCCGGTACCGCTGGGCAAAAAATATCTGGGCATGACACTGGATGCCGAACTTCCGCTGCGTCCTATCACCCTGCGTCATCCGCGTAAGCAAGCGATTTTCCGTATTCAGGGTGCGATTGCAGACGGCTTTGCAGAATATATGCTCAGCCAGGGCTTTACCCATATCCATACCCCCAAAATCGTATCTGCCGGCGCAGAGGGCGGTGCAAACATCTTCAAGCTGGACTACTTCGGTCAGCAGGCTTACCTCGCACAGTCGCCGCAGTTCTATAAGCAGTACACCGCCGGTATCTTTGGCCGCGTGTTTGAAATCGGCAACGTATACCGCGCCGAGCGCCACAACACTTCTCGTCATCTGAATGAATATATTGGTCTGGATTTTGAAATGGCTTATATTGATTCGATGTATGATGTCATGGAAATGGAAACCGGTATGCTCAAGTATGTGATTTCCTATGTGGAGCAGCACTGCAAGGAAGAACTGGACATGCTGGGCACCAAGCTGCCGGTCATCGACAAGATTCCGACCGTGACCTTCACCGAGGCCAAGGAAATCATGCAGGAAAAGTTCGGTCATAAGTCTAAGAACCGCTATGACCTCAACCCCGACGAAGAAGTGATGCTGTGCCAGTGGGCGCAGGAGACACACGGTTCTGAGTTTGTCTTTGTCACCCACTTCCCATCTGCAAAGCGTCCGTTCTATGCGATGGACGACCGCGAGAACCCCAAGTTTGCCCTGTCGTTTGACCTGCTGTTCCGCGGTCTGGAAATCACCACCGGCGGTCAGCGTGTACACGACTACAACGAACAGGTCAAGAAGCTGGAAGACCGCAAAATGGATGTATCCCTGTTTGAGTCCTTCCTGATGATGCACAAGTATGGCATGCCGCCGCACGGTGGCCTTGGCATCGGTCTGGAGCGCCTAACCATGCAGCTTTTGGGTCTGAAGAATATCCGTGAATCCTCCATGTTCCCGCGTGATATGACCCGTTTGGTTCCGTAAAATCTTTATTTCCCTGTCAAAAGCCGCCGGTTTTCCGACGGCTTTTGTGTTTTTCCATCTTATCTCTGTGCTTTTCCCTCAACGACAGCGCTTTACATGATTTTTTGACGTTTTTATCCATATCTTATGCAAATAAAATTGCAAAATGCGCAAAAAACGTATATACTATAAGGCATAGTATTACAGATGTGCGCACAAACCGCACAATAGAGAAACAGGGAGTTTAATCATGGCGAATAAAAAAAAGAAGAGCAAAAAAGTCAATGACAGAAAACTTCAAATGGAAGAAAACAAGCGACTCTGGCGAGAGCTGTTTGAGCTGGTCGGACAAATTTTTGCCCTGCACCCGTGGGAACACTTCCAGTCGGGCAACGTCTTTGCACTTGCACCGCAGGGGAATGAAGATGGTGTGTTTTTCGATGTGGAGCACGACCGACTGCCCAATACGCGCAGCCTGACCATCTACCCGTCGCGCAAAGATTATATGTACTTTTTAAACGCTGCTCAGGGCACCAGCCGCGAACAGGCACGGCAGCAAATCGAGCAGGCGCGCTGCACTTTGTTTTTGGGTGCGCGTGAGCAACTGCCCGAACAGATGCTTTCCTGTATCAAAAAAGTCGGCGTGACCTTCGGTGCTGGCCTGTGGCCGTGGATTGAATATAAGCCGCATGGCTGTGCGCCTGTCCTGCCCGATGAAACTGCGCTCAGATGGATATTGGATATGTTAGGACATTTCCGTATGCAGCTTCATGCCATTGTAGAGAACAAACAGCGTGTGGACTTTGCGCATGGCGAAATGCTCTTGCGTGCGTATAACCCGTCTCACAAGGTCTGGATGAACATGACCGCCCCGTTTGTACTGCCACCGGTGCAGCCCCCTATGCCGCTGTGTACCGACGCCAATCAGTTGGCGGTGCTTGCAAGTTGTCCGCGTTCTGAACAGGTAGAGCGGATTGAATTTGACTATGGCTGGCTATCTGAGCCGGTATGCGACGCGGCAGGAGAAGTCCCCTATTACCCGATTGTTTTGGTATTCACCGACCGCATTTCCCATCAAACACTTGCCCGCGTGCGCTGTCATCCCGACGCTTTCCGCGCGCAAGTATTCTCGGTCTGGTGTGACTTACTGGAACAATACGGCCGTCCGGAAACGCTGTATGTGTCAAGAGATGAGAACATGGAACTGTTTTTGGATTTTGCCAACCAAACCCGCATCGCAATCAAGCAGGTCAAGCGCCTGCCAGCAGCAGAAAAAGTGCTGCGCGACGCACAAGCCCTTTGATAAAAAAAACGGATACCCGCGCCTTTCCCTCCAAAGGCTGCGGGTATCCGTTTTTCCTTTTCTCTGACTTCTTTTTCTCTTACTTCTTCATCTCATACCAACGAATTTCATTTGCGCCCAAGTCGAGCGGGAATGAAGTACCGTCACCAGTATAAACGGTCGTCGATTGCGGCTCATAGGTGTTGTTAACCACGCAATATTTGCCATTCTTGACATAGGCATGAACTTCTACGTTGAAGTTCTCGGAATACCACTTGTGCAAATTCTGTTCGTCATGGCTGCTCCACAAAATCGCGCGGTACAAAATACGGCTGTTTTCAAAATTGTACGGCAGACCGGATAGATAAACCGCGCGCCCTGCGCCGTAGCTGTTGACCGCCATTTGCACTTCTTTTTCTCTCTGTACCAAGATTTCGGTGCCTTCCAATGCATAAATGCTCTTTTTACCCTCACCGAAATCCACATCCTTGGTGCAGTCGGCTAAAATAAAATGGTCACGGTGCTCGTCCCAGTTATATTTGTCATAGTTGAGCGTAAAGCCGGTTTCCTTTTCCACGCCCAGCAAAGTCGCAAGCTGGAGGAAATGTCCCTGATAAGCATGTCCAGACGGTTCACCCACACCGATAAAGCCACCGCCCTCATAGACAAACTGGCGAATTGCAGCGGTAATCTGCGGGTCTTCCCAGTAGTAACCGCCTGTATGTGCGGTATCGGCATCACCGACATTGATGATAACATCAATATCCTTCAAGATGCTGGCATCTGCCTTGATATCCTCAAAGCTGATAAACCGCACGTCGAACGGTGCGCCCGACAGTGCCTCAATGATACCGGCATAGCTGTAATTCTGCTTTTGATACAGCGCATGATGCACCATATGGCAGCCCCACGCACGCATCTTACCCCAGCTATTGAGCACGGCAACCGTTTTCACACAATATGGGGTTGTACCCTTGATGTTGTCGTACAGTTCGCGGAACTCATCGCACACTTGCTCTACATAGTCGATAAAGTCCGGGAACTGGATTGCCAACTTGAGGTATCCACCGTAGCCAATACGGTCAATGGGGCTGCGCAGGATGGCGCGGCGTGCCGTTACCCAGTTCTCCTTGGCTTCGCGTACCGGGTCGCCGCCCTCATGGAACACATCCGGGAAGAAATATGGCAAGAAGCGTCCTTCGGTATAGCGCACGCCCTTAATATCCGAAATCAGGCGCAGAGTAGAGCCATTGCCCACGCTGCCCACGACGGCATCCAAGCCGATGGACTGAAATTCTTCCATAAACGGTTCGGTTCCAATCCAGTGGTCACCCAAGAACATCATCGCTTCACAGCCGCATTCATGGGTAATATCGACCATTTCACGCGCCAGTTTTGCCACTTCGCGGCGCTGGAACGCCTGAAAATCGCGAAATTCTTTGCTGGGGATGCGATACTGGTTATTATAATAGCCTTGGTCAATGATATATTCCGGTCGGAATGGGTAGCCTACTTCCTCTTCAAACTGCTTGAGGATGTACGGGGAAACCGAAGCCGAATATCCGTACCAATCCACATACTTTTCCCGCTTGAGTTCGTCAAACAGCAAGGTAAACTGATGGAAGAAGGTCGTATAACGAATGACGTTTACATAAGGGTGCTCTTTGATGAACTTGCGCAAACGCTCCATGGAATACGCATGGGTCTTAGGCTGGCGCACGTCAAAAGTAATCTGGTGTTCAAAGTCTTTCCAATCGTTTGTGACTGCGTTGTACATATGTACCGGGTCCCAAATGATATACGCCAAAAAGCTGACCGTATATTCGTGGAACGGCTGCGGCTGGTCTATCACAACGCTTTCGGTCTGCTCATCATAATGCCAAGCGTCGGTTGGTACAACAGTGCCAGACGAACGGTCGATAACCTCCCACCAGCGCGTGATGTCATCGCGTGTGTTGACGGCAATCAGTTCTTTAGAAATGCCCTTGAGCAGCGGGATAGACAGTGCGCCCTGTGTGGCGGTATAAAAAGCCGTCATAATGTAGCATTGCTGCACCTCGTCCGGATTGGCCTTTGCCCACACATTATCCTTGCGCGTGGTATAATAGGTGGAATAAATTTTTGCACCCGTGTCTTTCAGTTCTTCCGGAAATGCCGTGCCGTCACAATCACGAATCGCATCCGCTCCCCAGCGGTGCAGAATTTCTTTTGTCTGTGGGATGACATCCATATCGGTCGGAATGGTAACACGACCATATCGTTTGGTTTCACTCATACAAGACGCTCCTTTTTGTTAATTGCTGTATGGCTTGTTGTACACATAGAGCAAAGCCAGAATCCCAGCCAGCCCAATCATTTGTATGCCCAGTCCGCTCCACTGCCCGGTTTGCCGCTGTCCGATAATGACCAATGCGACACAGAGGATTATCAGAATAATCCCAGCGATGACCAGCAATTTTTTCTTTAAATACTCATCCATTCGGCACACCTCTTTCTTAACCCTTGAGTCCGCCCAGCGTCATGCCCTGTGTCAGCTTCTTCTGTACGCAAATATACAGAATCAATGTAGGCAACATGACCATAACCAAACCTGCATATAACTGGCCATACTGTGCGGCTGCATTTTGTGCCTTCATCAGGTTCATCAAGCCAACCGGCAACGTCTTTCCACCGTTTGGGTCGGTCAGCAGGGTCATTGCAATGATGTATTCATTCCAGAAAGACAGGAAGTTAAACAGGATAACCGTGATAATGGATGGCTTGGCCATAGGCATAATAATGCGAATCATGGTGGTAAAGTAACTGGCGCCATCGACATAAGCGGCTTCTTCATAAGCCATCGGCAAGGTTGCAAAATAACCACTGAGCAGATAAATCGTAAAGGGCAACGCGGTTGCGGCATAAACCAGTGCAACTACGACAATATTGTTGAGGAAAAAGGAGTGTCCCAGTACAGAACGCGCAACTTTATCGCCTTCGACAAACATTAGGAAAATCGGCACAACAATGTAGTTTACATTGATGAACAAGCCGCCCATAAACATAATGTTCCACAGTTTACTGCCGCGGAAGCGATAGCGCGCCAATACATAGGCCGCAGGCAGCGCAACAACGAGCAGAATCACCAGCGCCAGCGCGGTCACGACCACAGAATTAAAAAAGTATTCGCCCATGCGCGCCTTGACCCACGCATCGGTGAAGTTTTGCCAGTGAAAACCCGCTGGCAACGCCCACGGATTGCCCATGAACTCGCTGTTTTCCTTGACCGATGCCATAAAGACCCACGCAACCGGTACGATAATGGTAATGGCCAAGATGCTCAGGCAAACATAAATGAAGGCTTTGTACAGCCGTTCTCCCCCTGTTGTCTTTTTGGTTTCCATATAGCTGCCGCCCCCTTAAATTTCAAGTGGTTCGCGCTTTGTTGCCAGATTGATGATTGCCGAGAGCGCAAACGAAAACAGAAAAACTACAACACCAATCGCCATACCGTAACCATACGACGAGTTGGTATAGGCCTGCTTGTACATGTAGCTCAAGAATACTTCGGTACTGCCGTCCGGGCCGCCCGACGTCATCGCCTTGACAAACAGGAAGGAAAGGTTGATGGACGAGATAACGAAGAAGGTCAGTGTTGTGCGGATATTTGTCCAAATCAGCGGGATGGTGATGGAGAAGAACTGGGTCAAGCGGGATGCGCCTTCCAAATCCGCACATTCATACAGGCTGCTGTCCACAGCCGACATACTCGCCATGTACATGACCATGTAGTAGCCGATGGCCTGCCAAATCATGGCTGCCGCCAAGCTGAAAATAACAATCTTCTGGTCACCCAGCCATAAAACCTTATTCTCTGGATTAAACAGCATCAGAATGCTGTTGAGCATACCGCGATTGGGGTCATAAATCGCGCTGAAAATGGCCGAAATGATAACAACCGACAAGATATTCGGGATATAAAATACCACGCGGAAAAAGTTCTGACCGTGCAGCTTTTCGCGTGTAAGAATAGCTGCAAACAGAAGTGCAAATCCAATCGTAATCAGCGTAACAACAACAATCAGCAGCAATGTGTTCTGGAAGGATTGGCAGAACTTTGCATCGCCAAACAATGTAACAAAGTTATCCAGTCCAACAAATTGTTTGTTTGCCGAATAGCCGCCCCATTTATACAGCGACATGCGGAATACATTGATGGTCGGAATGACCATAAAGATAAAAAACAGAACGATTGCGGGCGTGAGACAGATTGCGATAAAGCGTCCTCTGCCTTTTTGATTTTTCATAACACAACATCTCCAATCGAATAAAAAGAACGGTGAGCAAATTTTCTGCTCACCGTTCCCTGTGTGGCTATGATTTCATGGAACTATCCGGCGCACGCGGTGAGAATTACTGTAATGCAGGACGCAGCGCATCACTTGCCTGCGTAACCGCGTCAATCCAATCCTGCTCGGTCTTATCGCCGGTTACCAGAGAATTCACGGTCTGGAACGCTGCATCGGCGATGCTGACACCTTCAACCGGGTCGGTCGAAGCAAAGGCACCCATTGCAGCCTTTGCGCCATTGTCATAAACCGAATAGAACAGCTGGTCGCCTTCGCTGAGCTGGTCGGTCAGGCCAGTAATCGGCTGTACCGCTACGCTTTCGCCCTCAGCGTGTTCGGTAATGAACAGCTTTGCTGCCTCATCAGAGTACAGGAATGCAATAAATTCCTTAGCTAAATCCTTGTTCTGTGCTGCGGACGGAACCCAAATCTGCTCAAAGAAGGTGTAGCTATAACGGTCGCCGCCTTCGGTCAGCGCAGGCAGAGCCATAAAGCCCCATTCAAAATCTTCCGGAGTAGAAGCGGCCATTTCGCCGACAACCCAAGTACCGTTGGGCATGAACAGCGACTGTCCATCAATTACAAGCTGCTGGTTCTTGGCAAAGTTATCGTTGTTTGCATTTGCCGGTGTGGTGGGGTCGGTGTAGGTGCACAGCTTGGTAACGGTGTCAAATGCCGTCTTTGCTTCTGCGCTCTGCCAGATACCCTCTTCATAGTGAGTTGCCTTGTCAAAGAACTCCGGCCCGCCTGCCTCGTTCAACAGCGCATAGAAGAACGCATCAAAGTAACCTGCATGGGGGTAGGTGAACAGCGAAATACCTTCTGCCTTAGCGGTATCGCCGAGTGCCCACATTTCATCCCATGTTTCAGGAACTTCCCATCCTTTTTCCTTTAACAGACCGGCGTTATAGAACAGTCCGCAGGGGCTATAGAACATCGGCATGAGATAGGTTTTTCCATCGCCGTAAGGATTTGTTACCGAGGTATCGGTAAAGCCGGGAATAATCTTTTCACCAACTGTAACATCCTCGCCTGGAACAGTCATGCTCAGAATGTCGGTCAAGTCCTCCAGACCTTTTTCCTTAATCATGGTCTCGGTCAGTGCCTTTTCACGGCCAACTGCCAGATGTACAACGTCCGGATAATCGCCAGCCTTCATGCCCGGCCCAATTACATCTTCGATATTGCGGTCAACGGTTACCTGAACGTCTACGCCTTCATGCGTCTTTTCAAACGCACTGGCAACGGCTTCCCACATGCCAGGGCCGTAAGCGCTTTCAATCGCTGCAACTTTAAGAACCTGTCCAGCTTCTCCGCCGCTAGCGTTGGAATCGGTGGTACCTGTACCGCCGCCGCATCCGCTTAATACAGACGCACCAATCGCAGTTGCCAACGTTAAACACAACGCTCTCTTTTTCATGCAATTTCCTCCTCAGTTTTTCAAACACTGTTTTATGCCGGTTGCTTTCGATATTCATAAGTATAAACTTTCTCCGGGCTGATTCAATCGGTTTCTTGCTTTTGATTTTATATATCTTGTCTTTTTGTGCATGTAGAATAGTAACCTTTTAAATTTTCCGCATTTTATATGTGCATTTAACACAAAAAATATACTCTATTTTTTACATGGCGGGTAATTTCCTGACATTCTAAATTTTGCGCTTGTATTTTAACATAGCGACGCTTATAATAAACCTGAATTTTACCGCCTTAGTTTTGTGCGCATCGCCGATTCACTTTATATATTTTGGTCTTTTGATAAAACAATAAAACATCTTTCGGAGGGAGTCCATATGAGCAGTACACGCTATCAGCTGGAACAAAAATCCCCACACTCCAACCAAAATAATCTGTTATACGTTTCCTCTTCTCAATACGGCGCGGACTGGCACTCCGAACTGCACACACACGCTTGCACCGAATTATTTTATTGTGTCTGCGGTATTGGTGAATTTCGAGCCGACGGCGTGACGTTTCCGGTTGGCAGCGATGACCTTGTCATCATTAACCCCAATGTCGTACATACCGAAATCAGCATCCCATCAAACCCGCTCGAATACATCGTTTTGGGCGTCGATGGCATGACTTTCCAATTTGGCGAACAGCACACCGACGCTTATGCCATTCTCAATTACCGCGAGTTCCGCGACGAAATCATCTTTTATCTGCGCGAACTGCTGCGCGAGGCACAAAACCAACCCACCGGTTGGGAAGATGTATGCCGCAATCTATTTGCTGTACTGTTGACCAAAATCCAAAGACATACCGCTTATACCATCGACCCGGTGGAAACCCCGCGCGCAAACAGAGAATGTGCTATTATCAAACGATATATCGACGAACATTTCACCGAGCCGCTTACCTTGGACATGCTGACCGAATACATCCATGTCAATAAATATTATCTAGCCCATGCGTTCCGCAAAACCTATGGCATTTCCCCCATCAACTACTTAAACGAACGCCGGATTCAAGAAAGTATTTATATGCTGGAAAATACCGACTACTCTTTGTCGCAAATCGCACACCTGCTCGGTTTCTCCTCTCCCAGTTATTTTTCCCAGCGGTTCCGCCGCGCACAGGGCATCAGTCCTGCCGCCTACCGCAAACAAGTTACCCAGCCCCAATCATAGGGAAGCATTTGCCCTATGTTGATAGACTGCATTTTAAGCCAAGAAAGAGGTATCTGCCATGAACCTAAGAGAACAATTGACCAACCCCATGTACTTTGAACAAAATCGCCTGCCGGCTTGCTCCGACCACACGTTTTGTCACGGTACCGAGCAAACACCGCGTATGTTATCGCTAGATGGCACTTGGGCTGTGCAAGTCGTTCCCGACCTCGATGCACGCACCCCCGACTTTGAATCACACCACCAGAGCACTTGGCAAACCATGCAAATCCCCGGCCACCTCAACTTCGAGGGCTTTGAGCCGCTGCAATACACCAATACGGCATATCCTTGGGATGGACTGGAGCAGCTCACCCCGCCTCAACTGCCCGAAAAAATCCCAACCGCCCAACTGACCCGCACCTTTGTCCTGCCCGCTGACTGGATGGGACAACCCCTGCGCCTATGGCTCGGCGGTGTGGAACCGGCTTGCCGGATATGGATAAACGGTACTTACATCGGTTATACCGAAAGTTCTTTTGATGCGGCGCAGTTCGATGTCACAAGCGCCGTACATGCCAGTGAAAATGTAATTGCAATCGAAGTCTATCGCTGGGCCAGCGGTGTCTGGCTGGAAGACCAAGATTTCTGGCGTTTCTGGGGTATTTTCCGCTCGGTACGCCTGTACCCCCTGCCCGCAGCACACGTCAACGATTTGCGCGTTGTGGCGGATATGGAAGGTCACCTGACGGTATCCGCCACGCTGCAAGGACAAGCAGAACAGGCTGTCCTGTCCTTATATGACCCGGACGGAACGCTGGTTGCCGAACAGGTTGTGCCCACACACGCCTCTGCGCAGCTTTCTTGGCAGCATACTGTCAAGCACCCCAAACTGTGGAGCGCAGAGCAACCCAATCTGTATCAACTGCATATCACGCTAAAACAGGATGGGCAGACCGTCGAAACCGTCCAGCAAGCTGTCGGTTTCCGCAGCATCTGGATAGACCATAATATCATTCGACTGAACGGACAACGGCTGGTGCTGCACGGGGTCAACCGGCACGAGTTCTGCGCACAAAGTGGACGTGTGGTTACAGTCGAACAGATGGAATGGGATGCGCGCGAGATGAAGCGCAACAACATCAACGCGGTGCGCACCAGCCATTACCCCAATCGCAAAGAATGGTATGACATCTGTGACCGTATCGGCCTATATGTGATAGATGAAGCCAATCTGGAAACACACGGAAGCTGGAATGGGCTGGACGGAGAGCCGTGGATGAAGCGCATCCCGGACAGCAATCCCCAATGGCGGGAAGCGGTGTGCAGCAGAGGGCAAGCAATGGTGGAACGCGAAAAAAATCACCCCTCGATTTTGTTCTGGAGCTGCGGCAATGAGAGCAACGCCGGACAGGTGATTTTTGAGATGAGCAAACGGATTCACAAATGGGACGATACCCGTCTGGTACATTATGAGGGCATCTCCCAAGACCGCCGTTACGCCTTCGGACACACGCCCTATGAACAAACTTCAGATGTACGTTCTACCATGTACTGGCCGCCCGAAAAAGCCGAATGGGCATTGCAAAACTTCACCGACAAGCCCTATATTCAGTGTGAATACGCGCACGCGATGGGCAATTCCACCGGTTCGCTGGAAGATTACATCGCGCTGGAAGAAAAGTATTCCCACTACCAAGGCGGCTTTATCTGGGACTGGGTTGACCAGTTGATTGAACAGGACGGTAAATTGTACTACGGCGGCGACTTTCAGGAGCGCGTTCATTCGGGTGACTTCTGTGCCAACGGTCTGGTTTTTGCCGACCGTACACCAACCCCAAAATTGGCCGCTGTCAAAGCTGCGTACAGCAACTATGTGTTGACGCTGTCACCCAAAAAGCTGACCATTCGGAATAAATCGCTGTTTACCAATGTATCCGAATACGAAATTGTCATCTGCTGCATGGCCGACGGTATCGAATTTAACCGTCAGCAGCTGCACACCTCTTGTGCGCCCGGACAGTGTGTGACCGTGTCATGGGCTTTGCCCGAAAGCTGTCCCAATGGAGAAATCACGGTATCTGCGTCTTTGCACACGACAACAGACACCGAATGGGCACAAAAAGGCTTCGCCATCTGCACCACTCAGATGGTATTGTATTCACGCGCTGCACGCCAAACCGGTTGGCGCATGGTACGCGGCACCGAACACATCGGATTTCAAGGCAGTCAACTGACCATACTGTTCGACAAGCACACCGGCAAGCTCATCAGCATCCAAGACAAGACCGGCTGTGAATGGGTCAAAAAGCCGCTTGCACCTACCTTCTGGCGTGCGCCAGTTTCCAACGATATCGCCAGCAACTGGCATTTTGAAAAAGCAATGTGGAAAACCGCCACGCTTTATCCGGTCTTTGAGCACATGCAATGTGAGGAACAAGGCACCGCTTACCAAATCACATCGGTTTACCGCTTGCCGCTGACCCCGGCCATCAAATGCACAGTGCGTTACCGACTGGAAGCAGACGACCATATTCGCGTACAGGTGAATTGTGATAAACCTGAATCCCTGCCCGCTCCGTTCTGCTTCGGAATCGAGATGACCACCTTCGCCCAAAATGACACCGTAGAATATTACGGTTATGGGCCGCTGGAAACCGCTTCCGACCGCTTGCTGGGCGCACAGTTAGGGCGCTGGCACTGTCATGTTCCCTCGGAATTGACCGCATATATGACCCCGCAGGATTGCGCGGTGCATTGCGGCGTGCGTTGGGCAACCTGCGGCGGCTTACGATTCCAGCCCGTTCAGCCAATGGAATTGTCCGCTTTGCCTTGGGACTGCCACGAAATCGAACAAGCTGCACACCGCTGGGAACTGCCGCCGGCAGATAAAACCGTTTTGCGTATGCTGGCTTGGAGCTGCGGTGTTGGCGGTGATGACACTTGGGGCGCACGGCCGCGTAAAGCCTATCAAATGGATGATGCTGCACTGTGGATGGAACTGGAAATCATGCCTGAGGCATGATTTCCACCCACTTTGCATCCGATAGAAAACAAAAAAATCCCGGAAGTCAAACTTCCGGGATTTCTATTTTATTCCTCAATTTCGAGGTAGTCCGCCAAATCCTTGAACAGAGCGGTCGGGTCAACGTCGTCCTCGACAACCAGCTGAAGCGGCTCATTGAGGGACAACAGGAACATGCCCAGCAGAGACTTTGCGTCTACCTGACCGGACTTGCCAAAAATCCAGATATCATAGCTATACTTGGAAACGATGCGGTTAATCTGTTGAATGTCCTCGGTATTTTTTACTTTAATCTTTCTGGTCATGAAGTATTGTCCTCCTTCAAAAACAGGTTCTTGTGGTTTCTGCTTTCATTATAGTATGGGAAAGTAAAAAATGGAAGTCTTTTTTTATGAAAAAGTGAATTTCGTCAAAGGCATTCTCCACACCAAAACGGCGCTGCTTTATTTATGCTTTTTGCACAAATAAAGTGTAAATAATTTGTGAAATATGCTGTGCTTTGGTCTTTTTCCATTCACATCTAAAACGGCGCGCCCCTTTGGGCGCGCCGTTTATGTATCGGTCTTATCGAATAAAATTGGTAAATGTGCGCTTGTGGGTTTCAGGCGGGTCAATCTTGCCCTTTGCCGCATCAATGACCTTGACCGTCCATGCAATATTTCGTGCGAGCTTTGCCACGACCTCCAAGCCCTCGGTATCCTGCTGCACTTCACCGGGGTCTGCACCGTGTACGGCGCCCCAATAGTCCGAAGTCACAATCAACATTTCCATAGCATCCATTGTGCCCAGCAACTGCTGATACGTCTCCATACCACCCGAACGGCGCAGCGTACACAGCGCCGCACCGACTTTGTGATGCAGTTGATTGTCGCCGCAGCCAGCGGCCAGCATCAAGCGGTCAAGTACACATTTCATGCTGCCTGCAATGCCACCATGATACACAGGCGAAGCCAGCACAATGCCATCCGCTTCGATACACTTGTCAATAATTTCATTGACCATATCGCCCGTTTGGACACAGTGCAGAGAACCGGTATTCAGGCAATGATAACACGCCATACAGGGCTTGACATTTGCGCCAGGCTGCAATACTTCAAACTCGATGCCCTCGCGTTCGAACTCCTTGGCCATGACTTCCAAGCATTGTGCCGTGTTGCCGCCCTTGCGCGGTGAACCATTGATTGCTACTACTTTCATCTCTTTTTCCTCCACATAAAATTCTGAGTGCGCTTTTATGCACCAAAAATCAGACTCGTTTTGACCGCTCGGTTGCCAAGATATGGTTGAGCACGCCGCCTAGTATCAACGTCGTACTGGTCATATATAGCCAGAGCATCAGCACAATAATGGCACCGATGGAACCATACAGCAAGCTATATCGCCCCATATGCTCTACATAGTACGCAAAACATCTGGTCAACACCATCCACCCCAATAGAGATGTGATGGCACCCGGAAGCGCCTGCCGCCAGCGTACATGCACCGGTGGCACCAGACTATACAACAACATCAAAAAGCCCAATGCAAGCACAACCGCAACCGGAAATGCCAGATAATGCGCAATGGTAAAACCGGTTTCCAACATGGGAAACCAGCGCGTAATAAACTCCAAAAACCGTTTTCCGACCACAATAAGAAAGATACTGGTTCCGATAAGCAGCAGCAAGCCGCCGGTTAAAATCAGGGAAACGACAATATTCGCTATCGTGCCCCGGCGCGTCCCACTTCGATAAATACGCGCCATCGAATACATGATGGAGCGTACTGCCCGCGACAGAAAATAAAGCGTCATCGCGCTGCCCAATAATAACGGCCGGATAGAATCATTAGAACCCAGATACGCCAGATATCCAATCACGATATTCTGTACATCGTCAGGCAAAAACCGTGTCATTTCCAACACGGAAACTTCGGGAAGGTTTGCCATGCCCAACAGGGAGTTCAGCACCATCAGCAGCGGAAACAGGGAAAACAGCAAGAAAAATGCCAATTCTGCCGCCGCATGTGCCACACCATCTTTAAAATACCGCTCTATCAGCCGAAAAGGCACACGCAACAGCCGCGGAGGGTTTCCAATCATGCGCCACCGCCTTTCTTGTCCCTATTTTACCAGTTTATGATTGTTTTTTCAAGGCACATCCTGTCACACTGCAAGGCTCTTGTAATTTTTCTCTGCTTATGATAGGATACCATTATCGAACAAGATTTCGTCGTGAAAAAGGTGAGATATTCTATGGAATATGCTTTTGATTGTCCGCATACCTGCTGCTTTACTGGCAGCCGCCCGGAAAAATTGGGCTTTGACTGGGAGAGCAATTCATATCAAATGCAGTCTTTACGCCGTGACCTTAAATGCGCCATTTTACGCGCGATTGAGCAGGAATACACCTGCTTTATCTCCGGTATGAGTAAGGGATTTGACTTGTGGGCTGCACAAGCGGTACTCGAACTGCAAACTGCCCACCCTCAAATCAAACTGGTTTGCGCCGTTCCATTTGCCGAAATGTCGCAAAACTGGTCATCTGATTGGCGTAATCTGTTTGAAAAAATTGCACAATCCAGCGACTACATAAAAACCTTATCCCCCCGCTATTCTGTCGGCTGTTATCACGCCCGTGACCGGTTTATGGTGGATAACGCCAGCCGTGTGATTTGCTGGTACAACGGCACCAAAGGCGGCACAGAATATACCGTTCGATATGCCCAAAAACAAGGCCGATTGATTGACAACCTTTATATTTCCCAAATTTGTATCTTATAATCTAAAAAAAGCGCCGGAACGTTCAAACGCTCCGGCGCATTCTGTTCTTAATTTTCACAGCATACGGGCGGTTTAGTCAACGCGAACCGTCCAACCCATGTCGTCCGGCAGTTTGCCCCACTGAATTCCGGTGATGGTGTCATATAGCTTGTGTGTGATTTCGCCAATCTTACCATCGTTGATATAGGCGACATCGCCTTCATAGCGCAGTTCTCCAACCGGAGAAATGACGGCTGCTGTACCCGTGCCAAACACTTCTTCGAGCTTGCCTTCCTTGGAAGCTTTCATAACATCCGCAATGGGCAGACGCTCCTCAGAAACCGGAATACCCCATTTTTTCAGCAGCTCAATGCACGACATACGAGTAACACCGGGCAATACCGTGCCAACACAGGGCGCTGTGTATACCGTACCGTCAATCTTGAAGAAGCAGTTCATTGAACCAACTTCCTCTACATACTTGTGCTCTACGCCGTCCAGCCACAAGGTCTGCTCGTAGCCCAAATCATGCGCCTTGACCTGAGAAATCAGCGAAGCGGCATAGTTACCGCCGCACTTGGTAAAGCCTGTACCGCCCGGACATGCGCGGGTATACTCGTCCTCAACAAAAATCTTGACCGGATTGATGCCCGTCGAATAATAGGCGCCAACCGGAGAACAAATAATAATAAACTGATGGGTTGCGGACGGACGCACGCCTAAATGCGGCTCGGTCGCAATCACAAACGGACGAATATACAGGCTGGTGCCCTCCTGATGTGGCACCCAGTCGGCCTCGGTCTTGACCAGTGCTTTGACTGCCTGTACAAAGTCCTCGGTCGGCAGCGACGGCAGGCACATACGATGATTGGTATTCTGCATACGCTCAGCATTCTTTTCTGGGCGGAACAACTGAATGGAACCATCGGGCAGACGGTATGCTTTCATGCCCTCAAAGGACTCCATTGCATAGTGCAGCACCATTGCAGCCGGGTCGAGTGCAAGCGGCTGATAGGGTACAATGCGGGCATCATGCCAACCTTGTCCCTCGGTGTGGTCAATCATAAACATGTGGTCGGTGTAGTATTTACCAAACCCAAGCGCAGATTCATCGGGTTTCTGCTTTTTGTTTTGGGTCAATTCATAGCGGATATTGAGCATGATATTTTCACTCTTTTCTGTTAAACTATGGTAAAGGATCGTTTTTATTCTATCGCTTTTCTCTTCACTTTTCAAGAGCAATTTCTTTTGATTTCTGATTTTAGTGAGATTTTTCCATTTTCTCCCCTGTGCACCCGCTCGTTGCACAGTATCCCACACCATGTTATAATAGAAACACTTGTATTCCCATCAAAGGAGGGTTTGCCGCATGAAAGATACGCTTTGCCGTCTGCTCTGTCTGACGCTTTGCCTGCTTGTGCTCGTCGGCAGTTTATCGCCCGCCACTAGCCATGCGGCAAATGACATCACGCTTACCGCTGTGAACGATTCTTTCTTGCCGCTGTCCGCCTCCACCATGCCCACGCGGCGCGGTGGCGCACAGTATGTGCCCTATTCGGTGTTTTCGGGTACGCTTGGCATTTCCGGTTCCTACTCTTCCTCCGAACAGACCCTTACCCTGTCCAACGGCGAAACCTCCCTGCGCTTTGACCTGAGCCGCGGCACGGTCTACGACCAGAACATGAATAGTTATACCACACCGGCTTACTGGCTCAACGGTACGGTCTATGTACCGGTCAAACTGGTATGTGGAAAATTTGGCCTCACCTACTCCAATATACCAGCCGCCGCGCCCATCCTGCGCATCTGTAATAGTGCCGCTTCGCTTTCGGACTCGGCTTTTGTGTCGTCCTCAACCAACACCATCCGCAATATGCTCGATGCCTACAACAATCCGGGCGGCAGTTCGTCCACTACACCGCCCGCTGTCTCTACGCCCAACCCAACAACACCTGTGATACCACCAGTTGACCCCAACACCGGACAGCCTACCCAAGCACCACTGATGAAGCCGAGTGAAGTTTATCTGGCCTATATCGGTACACCGGGCCAAAACACCTCTGATATTTTGGATGCTTTGAAAACTGCTGGCTTCAAAGCAGCATTCTTTGTGCCCGCCGACGGAACGGTATTAGATGAAGATTTGCTGCGGCAAATCATCGGGCGCGGTCACACCGTGGGCTTTACCCTGCTATCCTCTGCGCAGGATATGTCGGGCAAACTGCGCACGGCAAATGACACCTTATTCCGCGCAACAGGCACGGTCAGCCATCTGCTTTGCATCTCGGACGGCAGTGAGCATTTGAGCACGATACAGCAACAAGGTTTGCTGCAAGGCGGCTATCGCATTTGGGATGCCGCACTGGACAGCCGTGACCACTCCTACGGCCCAGCAGATGCCGCACGCACGGTGACAGACGCGCTCAGCCGCACCGCTGCCCCTGTGGTCATCCGCATGGGGCAATACAGCGCAACGGCGCGCACGACCGAACTGGTCTGTGCTTATCTGTCTACTTACGCCATCCCGGTCAAAACCATTGGGCTGACCCGCTCTCCCATCAACAATATCTCTTAAAACCTTTTCACAAACCGGTGCACACGCTGCAACCGGTTTTTCTTTTAACACATTTTATCTGTCAAATACACCAAAAAACGGTCGAACTGGAAAAAATATAGACGGTATAGCACCCCCTTGCTTGTGGGCAAACTTCCTGTAACAAGACAAGCAGGAGGGATTTGTCATGCAAAGCAAAGTGGAAATTTGCGGCGTCAACACCGCTTCCCTGTCGGTCATCCCCAGCGCCGAAATGACCGAGCTGCTCCGGCAAGCGCACGCCGGTGACCAAAATGCGCGAGAAAAACTGATTCGCGGAAACTTGCGGCTTGTGCTTTCGGTGATTCAGCGCTTTCATGGACGCAATGAATCGGTTGACGACCTGTTCCAAGTTGGCTGCATTGGGCTTATCAAATCCATTGACAACTTTAACTGTGACCTAAATGTACGCTTTTCTACCTATGCCGTTCCCATGATTATCGGAGAAATCCGCCGTTATCTGCGCGATAACAGCGCCATTCGCGTTTCTCGCTCCATGCGGGACACGGCTTATCGTGCCCTGCAAGCCAAAGAAGCATTCATCCGAGAACATCAACGTGAACCCACCATCACCGAACTTGCCAAAGCGTTGGACATGAAAAAAGAAGATGTCGTGTTTGCCCTCGACGCCATTTCCGACCCAGTATCACTGTATGAACCTGTATGGGGTGAGGAGGGCGATGCACTGTGCGTCATGGACCAAGTGGGCGATACCAAAAACACCGATGAACATTGGCTCAATCAAATCGCACTCAAAGAAGCCATCAGCAGCCTATCCGACCGCGAACGCCGCATTGTACACATGCGTTTTTTTGAGGGACGTACCCAAATGGAAGTTGCTTCTGCCATCCATATTTCACAAGCACAAGTATCTCGTCTGGAAAAAGGAGCGCTCGAACGCATTCGCAAACAGATTTAAAAAAAACCCGTTCTTCCGGTCGGAAGAACGGGTTTTACTTTACAGCGTAATCTGCGGATTTGGCAAATCTTCATCTTTTAAAATCGCGCCAATGGATGGAAGAGTACGGGTTAAATAGCGCTTGGGGTCGCTCAAATTGGCTTGCTCGGTGCGCACTGCGCGGTTAACCGTATGCTTTGCGCGCAGTACCATCACCTGTACACCTTGCGTGGAGCGCGTCGCCTTGACATCCAGCATCCCTGCCCGCATGGTCATTGCACGGCTTGCCGTCGAATACAACGTCAGTTCGGTTTCCTCAGCCACCGGACAGAAGAACGCAACCGCAGGTGATTTATCCGAGTATGCACCTGTCAGGCGGCGGCGGTTGGTCTTTGTCTCAAAACTCTCCAGCGAAAACCGGGCTGCCTTGCCGTTCTCAAACACAACCACCATCGTGCCCTTATAATCACCGGGCAACAGTGCAAATACTGGCACTTCTCCTTCATCCATACCCAGTTTTGCGGGCAGATAATCACCGAGCACAGAGGCCTTACAGTCATCAAAGTCATGCAGCCGCGCTTTATAGGCCTGTTGGCGGTTGGTTAGGAACATGATTTCCGCCTTATTGGTGGTTTCGGTCTCCCAAACCACGGCATCGCCGTCTTTGAGTTTATGTTCTGCCGACATACGCCACGAAGCCGGCGTAATCTTTTTGAAATATCCCTCACGGGTCAGGAATACCAGCACGGGATAATCTTCAATGTGGTCGGTTTCATCGAACGACTTAACCGCGCCCGCGCTGACGATATCCGAATGACGCGGTGCAGGATATTTTTTAATCACTGCTTCCAGTTCCTTGACAATCAGGTTGCGAATCTTGGCCGGACTGTCCACAATGCTTTCCAGCTTTTGAATCTCAGCCGCTAACGCCTCGGTTTCCTGCGTGCGCTTTAAGATATATTCTTTGTTGATATGGCGCAGCTTGATTTCTGCAATAAACTCAGCTTGTTCTTCGTCAATGCCGAATCCAATCATCAGATTGGGCACGACTTCTGCATCTTCTTCGGTTTCCCGAATGATGCGGATAGCGCGGTCAATATCGAGCAGAATCTGCTTTAATCCTTCTAACAGATGCAGCTTTTGCTTTTTCTTGCGCAAATCAAAATAGACGCGGCGACGCACACAGCCCGCGCGCCATGCCGTCCACTCGTCCAGCAGGGCGCGCACGCCCAATACACGCGGCATTCCTTCAATCAGCACATTGAAATTGCACGAACAGGAATCCATCAGCGGGGTCATGCGGAACAACCTGTCCATCAATTTATCGGGGTCAGTGCCGCGCTTGAGGTCGATTGCGATTTTTAAACCACTCAGGTCGGATTCATCGCGAATATCGGAAATTTCACGAATCTTGCCCGCCTTGACCAGCTCGGCTACCTTGTCGATAATGGCTTCGATGGTCGTGGTATAGGGGATTTCGGTAATTTCAATCAGGTTTTCCTTTTTGAGATACTGCCACTTACCGCGCACTTTGAACGAACCGCGCCCCGTCTCATAAATTTTCCGCATCTCGGCTTCATCAAAGATGATTTCGCCGCCGGTCGGGAAATCTGGCGCGGGCAATGTGGTCATAACATCGTGTTCGGGGTCTTTGATGCAGGCAATGGCCGTGCGGCACACTTCATGCAGGTTGAACCCGCAGAACGAGGACGCCATACCGACTGCGATACCAGTATTAGCAGAAACCAGAATATTCGGGAACGTGGTGGGCAGCAACGTCGGCTCTTTCATCGAACCGTCATAGTTATCCACCAAATCCACCGCATCACAGTCGATATCGCGGAACAATTCAATGCAAAACGCATCCAGCTTGGCTTCGGTATAACGCGGTGCTGCATACGCCATATCACGCGAATAGACCTTGCCAAAGTTACCCTTGGAGTCCACAAAGGGCATCAACAGCGATTCATTTCCGCGCGTCAAGCGCACCATTGTCTCATAAATCGCCGCATCGCCATGCGGGTTGAGTTTCATGGTTTCGCCGACAATGTTAGCTGACTTGGTTCGATTTCCGGTCAGCAGCCCTTTTTTGTACATCGTATACAACAGCTTGCGGTGTGACGGTTTGAATCCGTCAATCTCCGGTATTGCACGGGAGACAATAACGCTCATAGCATAGGGCATATAGTTGGTGCGCAGCGTTTCGGTAATGGGCTGTTCGGTCGGTTCGAGCGGCGGCTCTACTGGACGCTTTGGGGAAATCTCTTTTTTCTTTGCCAAAAAAACCAGCCTCCTTTATGAAATGTCCGCAAAATCGAGATACTGCGCGCCATGTTCGGCAATATACTCTTTACGGCCCGCCAGATTGTCACCCAGCAGCAGTTCAAACATGTCGGCGGTTACTTTTGCATCTTCCGGTGTGACGCGAATCAGGCGGCGGGAAGCCGGATTCATCGTGGTTTCCCACATCATATCTGCCTCATTTTGGCCCAGCCCCTTAGAGCGCTGAATGTTGACCTTTTTACCTGCCAACTTTTTGAGCACGGCGGCTTTTTCTGTTTCATCGAATGCAAAATAAGACTTATCTTTATAGGTAATCTCATACAGCGGTGATTCCGCAATATACACATACCCCTGTTCAATCAGGGTAGGCATGAGCCGGTACAGCATGGTCAAAATCAGCGTGCGAATTTGGAAGCCATCGACATCGGCATCGGTGCAGATGATGACTTTATTCCAGCGCAAACTGCCCAAATCGAAGGCAGAAAGGTCTTTGTTCGCCTTGGTGCGCACCTCGACCCCGCAGCCCAGCACCCGAATCAAATCGGTGATAATATCATTTTTGAAAATCTTATCATACTCGGCTTTCAGGCAGTTCAAAATCTTACCGCGCACGGGAATAATCGCCTGAAATTCGGCATCCCGTCCCTGTTTGCACGAGCCAAGCGCCGAATCACCCTCGACAATATACAATTCCCGTCGTGAAACATCGCGTGTACGGCAGTCTACAAACTTCTGCACCCGGTTGGATACATCCAGATTGCCCGACAGCTTTTTCTTGATGTTCAGGCGCGCACGCTCTGCCTGTTCCCTGCTGCGCTTATTGATAAGCACCTGTTCGGCAATCTTGTCGGCTTCATCTTTGTTCTCAATGAAATAAATCTCCAGATTCTCTTTGAGAAAATCGGTCGTTGCCTCCTGCACAAAGCGGTTTGTAATGGCCTTTTTGGTCTGGTTTTCGTACGAAGTTTGAGTCGAAAAACAGTTTGTTACCAACACCAGTGCATCGGCAATGTCTGGGAAAGTTATTTTGCTCTCATTTTTCTGATACTTGCCCGCCTGTTTTAGATATGCGTCCACCGCCGACACAAATGCCGAACGTACTGCCTTATCCGGTGCACCGCCATATTCCAGCCAAGAGGAGTTGTGATAATATTCTGTGCGGGCACCCTCACGGGAAAAGCAAAAGGCGCACGACAATTTCACACGATACTCGTCCTTGTCTGCGCGGTCACGGCCGCGGCGCTCGGCCTGAAAAAACTGCACCGAAGTCAACGCCTGTTCGCCCGCCAGCTCCGAAACATAGTCCACAATACCGTTTTGATAACAAAACTCGGTGCTTGCAAACTGGCTGCCGTTTTGGTCGCGCAACACAAAGACCAATCCGGCGTTGACAACCGCCTGCCGCTTGAGTACATCTTGAAAATAGTCCAGCGGAATATTGATATCGGTAAACACTTCCAAATCAGGCCGCCAGTGAATACAAGTACCTGTCTTTTTGGTGTTGCACGGCGTTTTCGTGAAGCCTTCCGGTGTACCGGTCTTGTTCTCGCCTTTTTCAAAGCGCAGTTTGTATTCAAATCCATCGCGCCAAACGGTCACATCCATATATTCCGAAGAATACTGTGTGGCACAGGTGCCCAAACCGTTCAAGCCCAGCGAAAACTCATAGTTCTCGCCCTCATTATTCTTATATTTGCCGCCTGCATACAGTTCACAAAAGACCAGTTCCCAGTTATAGCGTTCCTCATTGGGATTCCACTCAATCGGGATACCGCGTCCCATGTCCTCGACCTCAACCGAGCCGTCCGCATAGCGCGTCACAGTAATTTTACTGCCGTAGCCTTCGCGCGCCTCGTCAATCGAGTTGGACAGAATTTCAAATATCGAATGTTCGCACCCTTCCAGACCATCCGATCCAAAAATAACGCCCGGACGTTTGCGCACGCGGTCTGCGCCTTTGAGGGACGAAATACTATCATTTCCATATTGGGTGTTTGCTTTCGCCATAAACACATTACTCCTGTTTGATTCACAATTGGTTCTATTATATACCAAAGGATTTGATTTCGTCAAATGAAAAGCATTTTTTCTGCTATTTTCTCCATTTCACGTCAAATCATGCGCCGTACATTGGATGACAAAGGGCACAAAAAAGTTCAACGCCCGAACCTCGCGGTTCGGGCGTTGAACTCAAAAAAGTAAGGATGAAAAAAGAAGGGGGATAGAAAGAAAAAGGTATCATGAAAGGAGTAAGAAGAACTCCTGGTGTTGGCATTGCCTCTGTTCGGCCGTGTGGGGGGAACACACGACCGAACGGCAATTTTGAAGGGGTAAGAAAAAAGTAGGGGGATTGGGGTAATCGGTCAGGAACTTGAGAGATGGGGGAAATCTCTGTCGTTCTTGACTGTCTATATTGTATCTTACTTTTGTGTCCGAATGTTGTCCGAATTATGACAGATTTTTTAACGTTCTATGAAGATTCTATGAACGAAAAAACAAAACACCGAAGTGTAAACTTACACTTCGGTGTTCTCAAGAAAACATACTTATCTGAACTTACGCTTCTTTGCGCGAGCAGCCTCAGACTTCTTGCGGCGCTTTACGCTCGGGCTCTCATAATGCTCACGCTTGCGGAGCTCGGAAAGCACACCAGCCTTGGCACAGGAACGCTTGAATCTTCTCAGAGCGCTGTCCAGGGACTCATTTTCCTTGATATGGACTTCCGACATCGTTTTCCCTCCCTCCGCGCGTTCGGCTCAATCCAGAACGCTTGCGCTTTCATTGGATGCAATGACAAAAAATAGACAAAGCAGTCCCAACAAAACCGTAAGATTATTATATCGAATCCAAGCCATTCTGTCAAGAGCTAATTCCAGACAAATCGGCCACATACAAAATTTTATTTTACGACCAGATTGATGATTTTATTCTTGACCACAATGGTTTTGACAATGTTCTTGCCTGCAATGGCATTTTTGACCTTTTCATCTGCCAGTGCGGTATCAATCGCGGTCTGCTGTTCACAGTCTACCGGCAGTTTGACCGTGGAGCGAATCTTACCGTTGACCTGTACACCGATTTCGATGGACGAATCGACGGTCTTCGCCTCGTCATAGGTCGGCCACTCTGCCAGCGACAGCACGGTGTCATGCCCCAGCATTTGCCACAATTCCTCGGTCACATGGGGCGCAAACGGGCTGACCAGCTTGAGCAATGTCTCATACTCGGCACGGCAAACGCCCTTGTCATAGAACTGATTCACCAATGTCATCAAAGCGGCAATCGCGGTATTGTCTTTGAGGTTTTCAATATCCTCGCTGACCTTTTTGATGGTCTTGTGAATCAAAATTTCATTGTCCTGGCTGTAAACGTCTCCATCCTTAACTTGTTCAAACAAGTTCCAGACGCGCTCGACAAAGCGGCGGCAGCCCTTGATAGAGGTAGACGACCACGGCGCAGCCTTTTCAAAGTCACCGATAAACATTTCATACAAACGCATGGTATCTGCGCCGTAAGTCTCAACAATCTCATCCGGATTGACGACATTGCCACGCGACTTGGACATTTTTTCGCCGTTCTCACCCAAAATCATGCCGTGCGACGTGCGCTTTGCATACGGCTCCTTGGTGGGTACAACGCCGATATCATACAGGAACTTATGCCAGAAACGGCTGTACAGCAAGTGCAATGTGGTGTGCTCCATGCCGCCGTTATACCAATCGACCGGGCTCCAGTATTCCAGCGCTTCTTTGGAGCACAATTCCTTGTCATTGTGCGGGTCCATATAGCGCAGGAAGTACCACGACGAACCAGCCCACTGGGGCATTGTATCGGTTTCGCGCTTTGCCGGCCCACCACAGCACGGGCAAGTCGTGTTGACCCAGTCGGTCATCTTCGCCAGCGGCGATTCACCGTTTTCGGTCGGCTCATACGAATCGACATCGGGCAAGGTCAGCGGGAGTTGGTCTTCGGGCAGCGGCACCCAACCACATTTCTCGCACGAAACCAGCGGAATCGGTTCGCCCCAATAACGCTGACGCGAGAATACCCAGTCACGCAGCTTATAGTTGACCTTCTGATGACCGATACCCTTTTCGGTCAGGAACTCAATGATTTTCTTCTTGGCTTCGGCAACCGACAAACCGTTCAAAAATTCAGAATTGACCAGCGTACCGGTTGAAACATCGGTAAATGCAGCCTCCTGCACGTTGCCGCCTGCGATGACCTCAATAATGGGCAGGTCGAAAACCTTAGCGAACGCCCAGTCGCGGTCATCGTGTGCCGGTACAGCCATAATTGCGCCCGTGCCGTAGCTCATCAGAACATAGTCGGAAACAAAAATCGGAATTTGCTTGCCGTTCACCGGATTGATTGCCATAACGCCATCCAGACGAACGCCGGTCTTGTCCTTGTTCAGCTCGGTGCGCTCAAAATCGGACTTGCGCGCCGCTTCTTCGCGGTAAGCGCGCACGGCATCCAGATTGGTCAGCTTGTCTGCCCACTTTTCAATTGCCGGATGTTCGGGCGAGATAACCATATAGGTTGCACCAAACAGAGTATCCGGACGAGTGGTATAAACGGTCAGCTTGTCGCCCTCAGTCGTGGTAAAATCGACTTCTGCACCGGTCGAACGGCCAATCCAGTTTTTCTGCTGGGTCTTAACGCGGTCAATGAAATCGACCTCGTCCAAATCATCAATCAGGCGCTGTGCATACTTGGTGATAGCCAACATCCACTGGCTCTTAGTCTTGCGCACGACTTCCGAGCCGCAGCGCTCGCACACACCATTGACCACTTCTTCGTTTGCCAATACGCACTTACAGGACGTGCACCAGTTAACCGCCATTTCCTTTTTGTATGCCAGCCCTTTCTTAAAGAGCTGGAGAAAAATCCACTGTGTCCATTTATAATACGACGGGTCGGTGGTGTTGATTTCGCGCGACCAGTCAAACGACAGACCGAGCGCCTTGAGCTGGCTTTTAAAGCGGGCAACATTTTTCTTGGTTACCTCAGCCGGGTGTACATGGTTCTTGATGGCAAAGTTTTCGGTCGGCAGGCCGAATGCGTCCCATCCCATCGGATACAGCACATTATAGCCCTGCATACGCTTTTTGCGCGCAACGATGTCCAGCGCGGTATAAGAGCGCGGATGGCCGACATGCAGACCCATACCCGACGGATATGGGAACTCAACCAGCGCATAGAATTTGGGTCGGGTGAAATCGTTTGGGGCAACAAAGCAGTTCTGCTCGTCCCAAACCTTTTGCCATTTGGCTTCGACAGCCTTGTGTTCATACTTATTCAACGGTATAACCCCCAATGTTTCAAACAGGCGGTACAGCCTCAGCCGCACCGCCCGCTGTAAAATTTAATTTATTTCACTTCTTCATCTGCAACACCCAGTTCTGCAAGCGAAACCGGTGTGCCATCTTTCCAAAGATTTTCCAGATTATAGAACTGACGTGCTTCGGGCACAAACACATGCACCAGTACGCTGCCATAATCGAGCAAAATCCAAGTTGCAGATTCAAAGCCCTCAACATGGTGCGGCGTAATCTCGTGGTCATATTTGAGATGATATTCCACGCTGTCTGCCAGCGCCTTGACCTGTGTGGTCGAAGTCGCTGTGCACAGCACAAAGTATTCGGTCAGAGAGGTCAAATGCTCCACATGCAGCACATCAATTTCTCTGCCCTTGCGCTCAAGCAGCGCTTCACAGATATATTTTACCGTTTCCTGTGCGTTCATTTTTGTCTCCTTTTTCTAATCGGTTAGGCTTCCGGGTCATTGGCAGCCGGTGTTTCTGGAACAGGGGCGGGTTCAGGCGTCGGTTCCGGGGTCGGCTCGGTCACGGTTCCGCTGGTATCACTGCCGCTTGTACCGCTGCTGCTTTCGCCGCCACCCGACGAACTGCTGGTATCAGAATCGGTACTCTCTCCTGTTCCACTGTTTCCAGTATCACCGCTCGTGTTATTGTCTTCCGACGATGTGGTATCATCGTTTTCGGTGCTCTCCTGCTGCGAATCGTCTGTATCTTGGTTCTCATCGCTTGCCCCAGACGAACCCGACTGGTTCTGATTTTGGTCGGTACTCTGCTCCGGCTCTTCCTCGTCCGAGCTGGCCTCCTCTTGACCGCTGTAATCGTAGATACTGTCGTCTTCTTCGCTTGACGTGTTGGGGCGTCTTACACCATCCGGCGGGGATTCAATCACATCCAAACTGGTGATAGCCTTATCATACGGGTTAAAATGCTGATTGACCAGTTCAAGGGTCTGTTCCTCATTCGGGAAGAAGAAGGACAGGAAAGCGTCGCTTCCCGCATAAGAGTTTGCCGAATAACCGGGCAGTGTGAACATCTGAATATTTGCGGTATCCACCTGCATAGCCTGATTTGCCATCCAGACCAATTCGCCCATCGTCAAATCGGTCTTAACGTTGTTAAACACCGCTTCTGCAATTGGCTTGGCCTTTAAAATGTTCTCCGGCTTCAAAATCTGATTTGCCAGATACATCAAAAATTCCTGCTGCTTTTGAATACGGCTTTCATCGCCGCCATCATAACCTTCGGTCTGCAAATCGGTGTAGCCGGGGTCATTGTGGCGCCAGCGCAGGAACTCTACGACCTGCTCGCCGTTCATATGCTGCAAACCGGGTTCAAAATAAATATACAAATCCTGTATGGGGTCATTGTAAATCATTTTAAACGGCACTTCGTAATCAATACCGCCAATGGCATCGACAATCTGTGCAATGCCGTTAAAGTTGACGACGATATATTTGTCAGGCGTAAAGCCAACTACCTTTTTGACTTCCTTCATGGTATTTTGAATATCCTGATGGGAGCCATAGGCCGCATTGATTTTACAGTTTGCACCGGTTTTCCCGTTGTCGCACATGACATCACGCGGAATGTTGAGCACATTGACCTTATGATTTTTGGTGTCAAATCCTACCACCATCATATTATCGGTTCGCGTTTCGTCGATGTCGGTCGCGCAGACAAGGAAGGTAAAGTAATCGCTGATGCGCTGACCGGGGTCAATCGTCACCGCGTCCCCGTTTTCCTGGTCGATAATGGTCTTATCATTTTCGTGTACTGCAACTTCGGGCGGCTTAATAAAGCATACCGCAGCAAATGCACAACCGGCAAGGATAAATGCAATGATGGCAAAGACCAGCAGTACAATTCCTTTTTTTCCGCTTTTCTGTGGGGCAGGTTTTTTGCCTGCCTTGCCCGATGTGCTGCCGTTCATCACGTTATAGTCGGGGTCACCATCATAGGGCGTGTACACCGAAACGTTTTTCTGCTTTTTGTTCTTTTTTCCGTTTTGCTTGCTGGCCTTTCCGCCAAATAGTTTCATGTTTTTTTACACTCCGCTTCCTTCCGCGCCATGTATGCGCCTGACACCCTGCCAAATGAGCGCGTTGCGAGCCGCCATGGTATCGGGATGGATGAGTTTGTCGCGCTCGAGCAAATCGGTCAGCGACTGGTTAAAGCAATACAACAATGCCTCATCCAAATCAATCTTAGCCAGTTGGCGCGCTGGCTCCACGCCGTCAAAATCCCGTGTGTCTTCGATGTAATCGGCAAGGTAAATGATTTTATCGAGCAGTGTCATATGTGCGTGCCCAGTCGTGTGGTAGGCGATGGCCTGTACCACGTCTTCGGGTGCGCCATATTCCTGTTTTGCAATGGCTGCGGCCGTTTTGCCGTGCAGCATTTTCCACTCGATTTTTTCGATATCACAGGGTATTATACCGTATTTATCGCACAAATACAACTGTTCTTCTTTAGAAAGTCGTTTTGTTATATCATGTAGGATGGCCGCAAAGCCAGCCTTTTCCACATCGCCCCCATATCGCTCGGCCAACATTTTGGCTGCGCGTTCGCATCCAAGCGTATGGGTATACCGATAACCGGACAGGCGCGATAAGATGGATTGACGTTCGAGTTCTGTACATAACATAACAAAAACCGCCTTTCAAATTATCTTTTTTATTCGGAATCTCTGTGGTAGAGTCCATGTTCCCGGATATATGCCGCAACTTCTGGCGGCGTCATTTGTTCAAATGTACCCATCTCCCGCACCTCGGTCGAAGATATCGTGAGCACTGGGCACTCTACAAAGAAAATACGCGCATCCATAGTTTGCCGGAGCAGTTCGGCTTTTTTGTGCAGGGCGGGACGGTCATTTAGTCCCCGTGCCACAACCGCAAGTGCAGCCAATCGGGCAATCTCCTCCGGTGCGCGCCAACATACATCGAACGACATCAACATGTCGGTTCCCACAATCAGCGTTAAATCATCATATCCCGCCGTATGCAGCGCGCGCAGCGTGTCTACCGTGTAGCTGGCACCACCCCGCCGCACTTCCATATCAGAAAACACCGCCCAGTCATACGGCTTGGTCATCAGGCGCACCATGTCGCACCGTTGCTGCGTGGTCGCACTGCCGTCCGGCAACGTCTTGTGCGGCGGCAGATTGGTCGGAATAAAGAGCACCTGTTCCAGCCCCAAGGCTTCGCGCGTGTGCTCAGCCGCCGATAAATGCCCTTTGTGGGGCGGGTTGAACGTCCCGCCCAGCACTCCTGTTTTCATTGGTTATTTCTCCAGCACGATTTTTCGCTTGTCCGGGTCGGACGACTGGCGATACAGCACAAACTTGGTGCCGATGCACTGAACACCGTCGGCTCCGGTCGCCTCGCACAGCACTTCGGACACGGTTTTCGGGGTCAACATAGCATTTTCCAGCACTTTCCCCTTGACCAATTCATGGTTCTCAAGCAAAACATTGAGCTGGTCAATGACCCCGTCGCTCACGCCCTCCTTGCCAATGTGCAGCGTAACCGCCAGCGGATTGGACAGCTTGCGCAGGTACGCACGTTGTTTACTGGTCAACATAAGTTCTAAATCTCCTGTTCTTTGTGATTTTTCAGTGTTTATTTGAGTCGTTTCGCCAAGACGTTCGCCAGTTTTTCCAGCGCCCGTCCGCGATGGGAAATACGGTTTTTTGTCTCCTGCGGAAGTTCCGCAAAGGTACAGTCATACTCACGAACATAAAAGAGCGGGTCATAGCCAAAACCACCCGCGCCATGCAGCGAAGTCAAAATTTCGCCCTCGCACTCGCCGCGCACACAAATCTCCTTGCCATCGGGCAAAATGCAGCAAATCGCGCACACAAATCGCGCTTCGCGCTCGCAGTCGCCTACGTTTTCCATCTGTTTGAGTAAAAACCAGTTGCGGTCGGCATCCGAGCCGGGATAATATCGCGCCGAACGCACACCGGGCGCACCGCCCAATGCATCCACTTCCAGCCCAGAATCGTCCGCAATCGCGGGCAAACCGGTATATTGATAGGCCGAGCGCGCCTTAATGCGTGCATTTTCCTCAAAGGTCTGACCGTCCTCGTCGGGTTCAGGTGCATTTTCGGGCAGCGGAACCACTTCGATACCCAACCGACTTAGAATAGCCGACAGTTCAGCCAACTTCTTTGCATTGTGAGATGCCAGTACAAACCGCATGATGTCAACCCTCCATCGCTGCGCGCTGCGCATCGCGCAGCACGGCATTGCCCGTTGTGCCCAGTGCCAAAAGCTGGGTCAATTCATCCTTGCGGAAGGGGCGGCCTTCGCCTGTACCCTGAATCTCGACAAATTCACCCGAACCGGTCATAATCAGGTTACAGTCTACAATCGCGTGGGAATCCTCGGCATAGTTGAGGTCGAGCACAGCTTGTTCCTCAAAAATGCCCACCGAAACCGCCGAAACGGTATCAGTCAACGGCATTTTTTCAATCACACCCGCATCGACCAGCTTTTTACAAGCCAGCCACAGCGCGACATAACCACCCGTGATGGACGCACAGCGCGTGCCGCCATCTGCCTGAATCACATCGCAGTCAACCACAATTTGACGTTCGCCCAGCGCCTGACGGTCAACCACCGCGCGCAGGGCACGCCCAATCAGGCGCTGAATCTCCGCCGAACGCCCGTTGAGTTTCAGTTTTGAGATGTCACGCGGCGAACGGGTATTGGTGGCACGCGGCAGCATGGAATACTCCGCCGTCACCCAGCCCAAACCGCTGTCTTTGAGGAAGGGCGGCACCTTTTCCTCTACGGTTGCGCTACAGATAACTTTGGTATTGCCGCAGGCAATGAGCACCGAGCCTTCGGCGTGCATGGTGAAATCCTTGATGATTTGAATGGGGCGCATCTCGTCTGCGCGTCTTCCGTCTGGTCTTGTCATTATTCCATATCCTCCACGGGAGGCAGCAATGCCTCCAAAAATTCCGAACGGTTGAAATCCATCAGGTCGTCGATACCTTCGCCCACGCCGACCAGTTTAACCGGCACACCCAAGCCTGCCGAAATCGCCACGACAATGCCGCCTTTGGCGGTACCGTCCAGCTTGGTCAGAATAATACCGGACAGCTTGGCCACCTTGTTGAATGCGTCAGCCTGATGTACGGCATTTTGACCGGTCGTTGCATCGAGTACCAGCAGCGTTTCACGGTCTGCGTCGGGCAGTTCGCGCGTGATAATGCGGTCAATTTTATTCAGTTCATTCATCAGGTTTTGTTTGTTGTGCAGTCGTCCCGCCGTGTCAATGATAATCAGGTCACTGCCGCGCGCCTTGGCTGCCGCAATGGAGTCAAACACGACTGCCGCCGGGTCTGCACCCTCACCGTGGCGTACAATATCGGCGCCCGCACGTTTTGCCCAGATTTCGAGCTGGTCGGCCGCCGCTGCACGGAAGGTATCCGCCGCCGCCAACATGACCTTTTTGCCCTCCGCAACATAGCGTGCGGCAATCTTGCCAATAGAGGTCGTTTTACCCACACCGTTGACACCAATAATCAAAATTACCGCCGGTTTGGTGTCCAAATGCAGCGCCGCATCGTGGTCCATCATATCCGACAGCACATCTTTGAGCACACAACGCAGCGCAAGCGGTGTATCTACTCGCTGATGCTTGGCAATATCCTCGACTTTTTCGGTGGTCTCTGCGGCAACCGTTGCACCGATATCGGATAAAATCAGCGCTTCTTCCAGTTGTTCGAGCAACTCGGCATCCACCTTGACAAAATTGCTCAAGATATCGCCCAGTTGTTCGCTTACCGCATCGGTCGTGCGTTTGAGTCCCTGCTTAATTTTTTCAAAAAATCCCATACTCTCTCTCCTTTATGGTATTTTGCATATCGTTAATTGATGGTACCCGAAAATTTGCGCTCAGCTTCGGCCAAGTTGAGCATCAACATCCGCGAAACCCCTTGCTCCTGCATGGTCACGCCATAGAGCATATCGGCTTCTTCCATCGTGCCCCGTCGGTGCGTGATGGTGATAAACTGCGTGGAATCGGACAGACGGCGCAAATATTGTGCATAGCGAGAAACGTTCACATCATCCAGTGCAGCTTCAATTTCATCTAGTACACAAAACGGGGTTGGGCGTACTTTGAGAATGGCAAAGTATAGGGCAATGGCGACAAATGCCTTTTCGCCGCCCGAAAGCAGCGTCAGCGTTTTGACCGCCTTACCGGGTGGACACACCTTGATTTCAATGCCACAATTCAAAATATCCGATGTATCCGCTAATTCCAGCGTCGCATGACCGCCGCCGAAAATTTCGGTGAAAGTCTGCCCAAAATAGTGGTTGAGCTTGGCAAACTCCGAAGCAAATATCTCCTTCATGTGCACGGTCAACTCATCAATCACCTTTTGCAGTTCGCGCTGAGCGGTTTCCAAATCCTCTTTTTGCGTGCGCAAAAATTCAAAGCGCTCGGTCAGTGCCGTGTAAGCGTCCACCGCATCCAAATTGACATTGCCCAGCGCGCGCATCTCACCCCGCAATGCTTCTGCCTGTCCGCGGGCTGCGTTCAAATCGGGCAATTCTACCCGAATGGCTTGGGCTGGTGTGGGGGTCAATTCATAATTTTCCCACATTTTATCTAAAATCTGCGTTTCCTCATTTTTAAGCTGCACGCTTTGTGCAGAAAGGCGTCCGTTTTCACGTTCCAATGCCAGAATCTCGTCATTTTTACCTTGCGCGGCGCGGTCTACCTTTGTGCGCTCGGCTTCAATGCGCATACGCTGTTGACTCTGTGCGCGCACCAGCCCTTGCAGGCGTTCGAGGTCTTGTCCCCCATTCTGCCGCAACTGCTGTGCCTCACGCAGTTCTTCCCGCATCCGCTCGGCTTGGGCTTCAAACTGCGCCACAGTCTGTGCGCTGTTGTCCACTCCGGCTGCCATCTCACGGCGCAGGCGCTCTAAATTGTCTGCCGCACGCTGTTCGGCTGCAAATTCCGTGCGATTCTCGGCTTGTGCCGTGCGCAACTGCTGCATGTGCATCACGCGGTCATCGTGCGCAGCTTCCCACGCTTGGTGTTCGGTTGTCCAAGCATCCATATCGGCTTGCACGGCTGCCTCTTCCTGTTGGCAGGTATTGAGCCGTTCGGTTGCGGCTGCAATCGTTTGTTCATATTGTGCGCGTGCCGCGTCTAAATTTTGTTGTTCGAGCAACAACCCCTCGTGTCTTGTGCGCAAGCTGTCTGCCTGTGCGCCAAGACGGGCAACTTGGGCTTGTAACTCGCTCATCTGTTCTTGATTGCGTGTGCGCTCGGTTTCCAGTGCCCTCTGGTCATACTGCACAGCTGCCAACTCATGTTTTGCGGCTTGTAAGGACTGCTCTGCCTGTTGCTGCTGAGCTGCCAACGTTTGCGCCTGTTCTTCCAAGGTATGAAGCTGAGAGGCACGCGCCAGCACGCCGGTTGACTTGGAAACCGAACCGCCGGTCATGGCACCGCCCGCCTGAATGGTTTGACCGTCCAAGGTGACAATGCGAAAGCGGTTGTGGAACCGTTTGGCAATGGCAAGCGCGGTATCCATATCTTCGGCAATCACCGTGCGCGCCAGCAAATTCTGCACAATCACGCGATAGGGTGCGGCACTCTGTACCAAGGTATCCGCCGTGCCGCACAATCCGGCACAAGTGTCTAAACCGTTTTCCTGTAAACGAGATGGGCGAATGGTATCTAAGGGCAAAAACGTCGCGCGACCGCCATCGGTGCGCTTGAGGTACTCAATCGCCTGTTTGCCCACCTGCGGCGTATCTACCACAATGTGCGAAGCCGCCGCACCCAATGCAGTTTCTATCGCGGTCACATAGCGCGGTTCCACCGTGATAAGAGAAGAAACCGGCCCATGAATCCCGTTTAACTGCCCGCTGTCTGCCCGCTGCATAATCCGCTTGACCGCGCGGGAAAATCCCTCATAGTCCTTTTCCATCTCGCGCAGCATCCGAATCCGGTTTTTGATATCGGTATTGCGTGCGGTCACAGCCGCACATGTGTCGGTATATTCCTGCACTTTGGCTTGTCGGCGCTCGGCTTTGAGCGCCACACCTGCCATCTGATTTTTTATAGTTTGTGCCGTGTGCTGGCAGGTATCCATCTCAGCCTGTTGGGTATGCAGTGCTTGTTGTGCCTGCTCCAACTGTTCCGCCGCTTGCGCAATCTCCTGCCCAATTGTGTCCTTCCGGCTGTCCATGCCGTCTAATCCACTTTGCGCGGCTGTCCGCTCTAATTCGGCTGAAAATCTGGCTTTTTCCTGCTCGGTTTTGCGGTTTTCCAAAACTTGGCGCGCCTGCCGCAAGGCTTCCGCTGTCTGCTGTGCTGCCTGTTCCTGTTCTTCCAGTGTGCGCAGTTCATCGGCAAAGCCTTGGTATGCGCGTTCCAATTGTGCTTGTCTTGCGGCATGGGCATCGGCCTGTGCCTGTAAATTTTGCGCCTGTTCACTTTGGCGGGCACATTCTTGCCGTGCGCGCGCAATATTATCGGCATTGTTCTTTAGATTGGCTTCGAGTACCGCGCACCGGCTGGCCAAATCGGCGCGGTTTTGTTCCAGTGTGCGCACCTGCTGCCGCAAGTCATCGGCTGCCGCATCGGCGCGGTGCAAATCTTCGGTCAATCGCTCGGACTGCTGGTAGAACGCATCCTGCGCCGCACGCGCTTCGGTCAACTGTGCCGCACACACCGAAAGGTCAGATTGATTCTTTTCGGTCTCGGTTTGAATGTGCGACAATCGTTCCAACCAAAGGGATACTTCCAACGCGCGTAACTGTTCCTTTAGTGCCAAATATTGTTTTGCTTTTTCTGCTTGTTGGGCAAGCGGCCCAGCTTGGCTTTCCAGCTCGGCATACAAATCCCGAATACGCACCAAATTTTCTTCGGTCGCGTCCAGTTTGCGTGTTGCTTCCTCTTTGCGGTATCGAAACTTGGTCACGCCTGCGGCTTCTTCAAAAATTTCTCGTCTATCTTCGCTTTTGAGCGACAAAATTTCATCAATTCGGCCCTGCCCGATGATAGAATATCCATCGCGCCCCAAGCCGGTATCCATAAACAGCTCATGAATGTCCTTGAGCCGGCACGGTTTCTTATTCAGGGCATATTCGCTTTCTCCCGAACGATAATAGCGGCGTGTCACCATGATTTCGGTGTAATCCGACCGAAAGGCATGGTCTGCATTGTCCAAAATCAAGGAAACTTCGGCAAAACCAACCGGCCGCCGTTTTTGTGTGCCGCTGAAAATAACGTCCTCCATCTTGGCGCCGCGCAGACTGCGGGTGGACTGCTCGCCCAGAACCCAGCGGATAGCATCGGAAATATTCGATTTTCCGCTGCCATTCGGCCCGACAATCGCGGTCATACCGCTGGCAAACCGAATTTCCGTGCGGTCGGGAAAGGATTTAAACCCCTGAAGAATCAGACTTTTTAATATCATGCAATAACCCCATACCGGTATAGTTTCAGGTATTTTAATTTTATCACCAATCGGCGTTTGAAGCAATGCGCCCGGCATATATTTTGCGGTTTGTTCAAAACCTTTGTGCAATACCCGCGTCAGAAATCAAAAAGGCGAACCGGTTTGGTTCGCCTTTTCGCCATTCATTTCTTACGCTTTGCGCACACCCATCAATTCCAGTGCCTGCTTTGCCGCCATCTGTTCGGCTTCCTTTTTACTGCGTCCTGTACCTTGCGCAAACACATTGCTGTTGAGCAGCAATTCCATCGTGAACTGCTTGGCATGGTCGGGGCCACTCTCTTGTGCCAGACGGTATTCCAGCGTTTCCTGCCGGTTTTTCTGCACGATTTCCTGAAGTTGGGTCTTATAATCGGTGAACGCACCGCCTTTTCGAGCTTCCTCCGCCTTGCGCGGCACAAAACTGAGCACAAACGCGCGTGCCGGCTCAATGCCGCCATCCAGATAAATTGCGCCCAAAAGTGCTTCCACCGCATCTGCTAAAATAGACGGGCGCTGACGTCCACCGCCCTGTTCCTCGCCGTGTCCCAGACAAATTTCCTTGTCTATGCCAAGCTCCTTGGCGATTTCGTACAACGTATGCTCACATACCACAGCCGCACGCAGCTTGGTCAACTGTCCTTCGGGCAAGTCGGGAAATTGGTTGTAGAGATAGTCGGCCGTCACAAAGCCGAGTACGGAATCGCCGAGAAACTCGAGCCGTTCATTGTTCTGCAAATGCCGCATACGCTGTTCGTTCGCATAGGAAGAATGGGTCATCGCCTTGCGAAACAGGGTCGGATTGCGAAACTTATAGCCGATTCGTTCCTGTAACATGGGAATATTCCTTTCTTTGATGAAACATAGCAATCATATCATAAATAAGAGCCTGCGCCAAAAGGCAGGCTCTTATCCGCATTTTTAGTCCTGCGCGCCAATCAAATCGACCACATCACCCACTGTTTTGAGTGTTCTGGCCGTTTCTTCACTGATTTCGCCCACGTCGAACTCCTCTTCCAGCGCCATCATCATCTCGACCAGGTCGAGTGAGTCCGCATTGAGGTCTTCTTCAAAGGACGTTTCCAGCGTGATGGACTCCGCTTCCACGCCAAACTGCTCACTGAGCAGTTCTGCCAACCGTTCCAGTACCATATCGGATTTCGCCTCCTCACCTATCAAGATAATTTGATAATAGTGAGGATTGCGCCGCCTGTCAAGCCCCTTTTTGCAAAATCCTTCGGTGTGCCGTTATTGACCGGCGAGCTGACAAACATTGGCTTCAATGGCTTCAATCATGCCGCTTTTTTTATACTCAATCGCCTGCCGGATGGCATTCATAAAGGCTATCTCATTGGACGAACCGTGCGCCTTGATGACCGGACGGGAGATACCGATAAACGGTGCACCACCGACCGCATCCTGGTCGAACTGGCTGCGGAACTCGTCCATGCCCTTTTTGCAAGCCAGATAAGCCAATTTTGTGCCCAAATTGGCCAAAAAGACCTGTTTGATTTCGCCCGCCATGAACTTTGCGACACCCTCAATGGTCTTGAGCATGACATTACCCGCAAAGCCGTCACATACTGCCACGTCGCAAGCGCCAAGCGGCACGTCGCGTCCTTCGACGTTGCCGACAAAGTGAATTTGTCCGGCATCGCCCGCCGCCTTGAGCAGCGCATAGGCTTCTTTGCGCAGCGGGTCGCCCTTGGAGTCCTCCGAACCGTTGTTGACCAATCCAACGCGCGGACGCTGCACACCCTTGATTTTCTCCATGTACAGCGAACCCATCACGCCAAATTGCAGTAAGTATTCGGCGGTACATTCGGTGTTTGCACCAGCATCAATCAGCAATACTTGGCCGTTTTTACACGGCATGACCGGTGCCAATGCGCCGCGGCGCACCCCTTTGATGCGCTTACAGAACAGGGTTGCACCGGCAAGCAAAGCACCGGTCGAACCGGCGCTTACAATGGCATCGGCTTCGCCTTTTTTCACCAGATTGAGTGCGACTGCCATAGACGACTGCGGCTTTGCACGCAGCACAGTCGCCGGGTCGTCGTGCATGTCCACCAAATCCGGGGCGTGCAGTACGGTCAAGCCCGGCGTATTCTGCGCACCATGCGCGGCAAGAATTGCCTGAATTTTGTCTTCCTGCCCGACCAGCACAATTTCTTCGTGAAAGGTCTGTGCCGCACGAATCGCACCACAGACAACCGCTTCGGGCGCGTTGTCGCCGCCCATTGCGTCTACCGCAATCTTCATTTGCCCTCTAACTCCTTTTTGATGTTGTCAATGACTTCGAGCGCCCGCTCGGAAATTTTTGCATTTTTCTCCCGCTTGCCTCGGATTTTATATCCCAACGGGTCAATGATACCGAAATTGATGTTCATGGGCTGGAACTTCACAACAGTTTCATTGGAGATATACCGCCCCAATGCGCCAATCGCGGTTGTGGACGGGAAATCGGGTGCCGGTTTGCCCAGCAGTTTGTGTACCGTGGCAAGCCCTGCCAAAAAGCCCGACGCATTGGACTCCATATACCCCTCTACACCGGTCATCTGTCCGGCAAAGCGAATACGCGGGTCAGTGCGCAAGGCAAAGTTATGGTCAAGCAGTCGCGGCGAATCCAAAAATGTATTGCGGTGCATCACGCCATAGCGCACAAACTCGGCATTGCGCAGGGCGGGAATCATAGAAAAGATTCGTTTTTGTTCGCCCCACTTCAAATGGGTCTGGCAGCCCACCAAATTATATAAACTGCCCTGTGCATTGTCGCGGCGTAGCTGCAACACCGCATAAGGGTCACGGCCGGTCTTGGGGTCAGGCAAGCCGACCGGCTTCAAAATGCCAAACAACAGCGTATCATGTCCGCGCCGTGCATTGACCTCAATCGGCATACAGCCCTCAAACACCAGTTTATCTTCAAAACCGTGTACCTCGGCTTCCTCTGCCGTGGTCAGCTCCTGCCAAAAGGCGTCAAATTCCTCTTTGGTGAACGGGCAGTTGATATAGTCCGGCGTGCCCTTATCATAGCGGGATGCAAAATAGGCGTGCTCCATATCAATGGATTCAAAGGTCACAATGGGGGCAGCCGCATCGAAAAAGTGCAGGAATTCCCCGCCAACCCGCGTATGGATGGCATCAAAAAGTGCGTCCGAAGTCAGCGGGCCAGTTGCAACAATGACTTCTCCCTGTTCGGGCAGCTCGGTCACTTCTCCGGATACAACCGTGATACGCGGATGATTGCGGATATGTTCGGTCACTTTTTTTGCGAACGCTTCGCGGTCAACCGCCAGTGCACCACCCGCTTCGACCTGCGTTGCATCGGCACAGCGCACCACCAAACCGCCTAGACGGCGCAATTCCTCTTTGAGCAGACCCGAAGCATTGGTCAATTCGTTCGAGCGCAGCGAGTTCGAGCACACCAGCTCGGCAAAATCTGCCGAATGGTGCGCCGGGGTCATTTTTTCGGGCTTCATCTCGTGCAGCGTGACCTCTATGCCGCGTTCTGCCAACTGCCAAGCCGCTTCACAGCCCGCAAGCCCGGCTCCTATTACGGTTACTTTGCTCATACTTCCTCCGTTTCGGTCTGCTTTGCAGTCTTGCGGGTCGTGCGCTTTTTGGGTACCGCTTCACTTTCCGCCGTATCTGCTTTTTTGGTGGTCTTACGGGTGGCCTTTTTCTTCGTCGGTTGTTCTTCCTCAGTGGCTTCCGCCTTCTTGGTCGTGCGGCGGGTAGTCTTTTTCTTGGGCGCTTCTTCCCCTTCGGCAGTCTCTGCCTTCTTGGTCGTCCGACGAGTAGTCTTTTTCTTAGGCTCTGCCTCGTCCTCTGCCGCCTCACTCTTTTTCTTACGCGTCGTTTTCTTGGCCGCTTTCTTTTCGGCTTCCTCAGCTTCTTTTGCCGCTGCCCGCTCGGCGGCTTTTGCCGCACGCGCTTCGCGGCGCTGACGGTTCTTTTCGGCCTCCTCTGGCGACACACCTTCCTTGACCAATTCCTTATAGGTGCATCCCTCACGCAAGCAAACGTCGGTCACTTCCTTGGAATCGCGGTCAGTATGCCGGAACAGCGATGAATCGCAAATCGGGCACTTTGTCTTAAGTGGTTTATCCCATGTAATAAACTGGCAGGTGGGATAGGTGTCACAAGAGTAATACACATAGCCGCGCGCCGATTTCTTTTTGACCACCTTTGCACCGCATACCGGACAGGATGCGCCGGTATCTTCGGACAGTGCCTTGGTGTTGGTACACTCCGGAAAGCCCGGACACGCCAAAAACTTTCCGAATCGTCCCGATTTAATGACCATATTGCGCCCGCACCTCTCACAAATCACGTCGGTTTCTTCATCGGGAATCTTAATGCGGGTCTTGTCCAAATCTTTTTCGGCTTGGTCGAGCGCGGCTGCAAATCCATCATAGAAAGTGTGCAGCAGATTGACATAGGGCACCTTGCCGGTTTCTACCTCGTCAAGCTGATTTTCCATGTTGGCGGTAAACTCATAATCGGCCACCGACTTAAATTTGTCCACCAGCAAACCGGTAACGCCCTCGCCCAGCGGAGTCGGGCGCAGGCTGCGGTTTTCCTTGTTGACGTAATCACGGTCGATAATCGTAGCAATGGTCGGCGCATAAGTGGACGGGCGACCAATGCCCTTTTCTTCCATCGCACGAATGAGGGATGCCTCAGTATAACGGGCAGGCGGCTGGGTAAAGTGCTGTGCTGGCTCGATTTTATCGGCTGTCAGCGTGTCGCCCTCGGCAAATACCGGCAACGGCTTGCCCGCCTCGCTCTTTTCTCCCTGCTTGTCGTCGTCGGTGCTCTCCTCATAGACTGCCGTAAAGCCAAGGAATGCGACCGTATGCCCAGACGCGCGGAATACATGCCCCTTGCTTGTGATGTCTGCCGAAATCGTGTCCAAAATCGCGTCTGCCATCTGACAGGCGACAAACCGCGACCAAATCAGCTTATACAGCTTGTACTGGTCGGGTGTGAGCTGTTCGCGCACCGATTCGGGGTCAATCGCAACGTTAGAGGGGCGAATGGCTTCGTGTGCATCCTGTGCGCCGCCCTTGGTCTTAAACACACGGGGTTTACCCGGATAGAACGCTTCGCCATAGCGGTTTTTGATATACTCAGCAGCGGCAGCGGTTGCTTCGTCCGACAGACGCAAGGAGTCGGTACGCATATAGGTAATCAAACCGGTAAGGCCAAATTCGCCGCCCAAATCAATACCTTCATACAGTTCCTGCGCTACACTCATGGTACGGCGCGGCACCATATTGAGTTTTCGGGAGGCTTCCTGCTGCAATGTGGAGGTGGTAAACGGAGGTGCAGCAGATTTTTTCTTTTTGCCCTTCTTGACCGTCGCTACCTGAAACGGTTGACCGGTCACATCATCTACTACTTTACGGGTCTGTTCCTCGTTTTTCAGCTCTACTTTTCCATCTGCTTCGCCGTAATAGCGCGCTGAGAACACCCCATCTGCCGCCGTGCGCAAGGTTGCCTCAATCGACCAATATTCTTCAGGTTGAAAGGCACGGATTTCATTTTCACGGTCTACGACCAAACGGGTTGCAACCGACTGCACGCGGCCAGCCGACAAGCCCCGCTTAACCTTGCGCCACAAAAAGGGCGACAGCCGATAGCCTACAATACGGTCAAGGATGCGGCGCGCCTGCTGCGCGTCAACCAAATCCAAGTCGATATCACGCGGATGCGCGATGCCGTAACGGACGGCATTCTTTGTGATTTCGTTGAAAGTCACGCGCTTAAACTGTCCCTCTTTCAAATCCAACAATGCCTGTAAGTGCCATGAAATGGCTTCACCCTCGCGGTCAGGGTCGGTTGCAAGGTAAACAAAGTCGGCTTCCTGTGCGGCTTTGCGCAGTTCGGAAATGATTTTATCTTTGCCTTCAATGGGGCCATATTCGGGCTGAAAATCGTGTTCCAAATCAACACCCATTGTTTTTCTTGGCAGGTCACGCAGATGCCCCATCGAGGCTTTGACCACATAGTCACTGCCCAGATACTTGCCAATGGTCTTTGCCTTGGCTGGGGATTCCACGATTACCAATTTTGACATAGTATTCCTCCACTCAAGTGTTCTATCGCAACACGGGGCAACCCCGTGATTTTATTTCTAGCAAAGTAGACGGCAGCATCCCGCTTTTTGTTCTGCCACGCCCTCCAGCTCCAACACCACAAGCGCCGCTGCAATTTCAGAAGCGGGCAGGCCGGTCGCTTCGCTCACGGCATCTACCGTCTGTGCACCGTCCGCGATTGCCTGTGCAACCAGCCGTTCGGTACCGTCCAGATAGTCGGGCAACCGGTCGGTTTTACACACTTGTGCCGCTGGTTTGGATACCGGTTTCGGTTGGGGTTTGGATACATCTAGTTTTGGTTTGGGTATGGCGGGCTTGCGCGGTGGGTGCTCGGATATCGGCACCTGTCCTGCCGAATCCCATCCCCGCACCCATACCGTGCGCACCAGTTTTTCTTGCGGTTTTTGGCGCAGCATGGGCGCAAGTTCATGTACAATGTCCATCGGACTGGTGACAATGCGCGCCACTTCGTCTCGAATCAGTTGATTGCCGCCGACAGCGCCCGGTGTGTCCAGCGGGCCGGGCACGGCAAAGACTTCACGCCCTTGGTCAAATGCACGGCGCGCGGTGATAAGGGCACCTGAACGCGCAGGCGCTTCGACCAGCAAAGTGGCGACCGACATACCGCTTAAAATGCGGTTGCGAATGGGAAAGCGAAAGCCTTCGGGCGGTGTACCGGGTGGATTTTCGCTGACAACCGCACCCGACAGCATGATATCGCCCATTAGGTACTGATTTTCTTTGGGATAGCACACATCCACGCCGTTTGCCAGTACAGCAACCGTTGTGCCGTTCACCTTTAAACAGCCTCGATGGGCTGCACTGTCTGTGCCGTGTGCCATGCCGGACAAGATGGTAAACCCCGCCTGCGCCAATGCCGCGCCGAATCGTTCGGCCATGCGCAGTCCATACGCCGAAGCCGCGCGCGTACCGACGATGGTAATGCCCGGTGCACGGTCAAAATCGGGCAGCGTGCCGCGCACATACAAAACCGGCGGCGGGTCGGAAATCTCGCGCAGGCGGTCGGGGTAACCGCTGTCCTCAATGGTTAAAATCTGAATCTTCTTTTGTTCACAGGTGCGCAAAATCTGCTGTGCGCCCGATAAATCCTTGTCACACAGCACGTCGGTCTGACGTTTGTTCAGCCCCGCATGGATGAGCACATCCCGATTGGCACCGTAAAGAAATTCAGGTGTGCCAAACCGTTCGGTCAAATCCCGAATATTCTGTGCACTCAAATCGCTGCGGGTAGCCAACCACAGCCAGTATACGCGCTTTGACATGGTTTATCCTCCCTTTTTGGTCATCTCCCAAATCAGGATAGCTGCGGCAACGCCTGCATTAAGCGATTCCGCACGCCCTGCCATGGGGATTATCAACTTTTGGTCACACTGTTCCAGTGCAGCCGCCGTCACGCCGCGCCCCTCGTTGCCGATGATGACCGCCGCCCGTGCGGGCAGTCCCTCGGTAGGCAGCGGAACGCTGTCCGGCTCCAATGCCGCCGCATACACCGGAATTTGCTGGGCGTGCAGCGCGCTCACCGCATCGGTCAGCGGCATTTGGCATACCGGCTGCCGGAATGCCGCGCCCATCGTGGCGCGCACAACTTTAGGCGCAGTCGGGTCGGTGCAGCCCTCGCACAAAATCACAAGGTCAAGGGCAAAGGCATCGGCTGTGCGCAAAATCGTCCCCAAGTTTCCGGGGTCTTGCAGACCGTCGAGCAGCACCGCATGGCGTACCGTGGTAAAATCGACTGTGTTTTGCACCGGGCGCTTGCAGCAAAAAATCAGGCCGGGGGCGGTTTCCAAATCACTTGCCAGTGCAAACAGCTTAGGGTCGGCGGTAAACAGGGCGGCACCCTGTTGCTGTGCGCGTTGCAGCACGGTCTGCAATCTATCTTGCTCTATATCGCTGCGCACCAGAACCGATTGTACCGGTACACCCGAATCCAGTGCTTCGCCCAGCATTTTTTCGCCCTCGCACACCATTTCGCCGGTCGTCAGGCGGTACTTTTTTTCACGCGCCAGTCGCGCCAGATGTTTCAGCCTGGTATTCTGGCGGCTTGTAATCGCAGTAAATTCCATATGTCCTCTCAAATGAAACAATATGCCGAAAGCCTGCGCATCGTCACGCGACGCACAGGCTTTTTTCTGCTTTTTATTCGCTCAGCGGCTTCATCGTGGGGAACACCCTTCTACCCTCTTCATCCGGTTTCATCACGCCTTGTACGGTCGAAAAAGTGCCGTTTTCACGAGGTTTTTCTAACTTTTTGGATTCCATAGTGTGTCCTCCTGTGCCGTCTGGTTCGGGGCAAAAGTTGTAAAAAAGTTGTAGAAAGTTGTAGGCCGATTTTCCGTCCTTTTTTTGGGCATTTTTACAAAAAGTCCCAAACAAAAATTTTTTGTAAAATATTTCCAAAAAATCGACTGATACATTGTAGAGCAATGGAGAACATCCCAAATGCTGTGTGCCTTAGAACAACGAAAGCCATTCAGAGCAATCAGCTGAACCCAATCGACAAAGCCTCCAGCCGATTCTTTTTACAATACAATAATAACATAAGCCCCCAAGATGTTCAAGTCAACGATTTTTTCGTTGGACCTTCCAATTTCATACCTTATATATAAAAAGGAGAAAGCCATGCCAACCTATCAATTACAAATTAAACAGGTGGTGGACTACCCACGCTGCCGGATCTACCGGCAGTTCGTCCGCTTTCTGATGGAGGACCGGAGCATTCGCGTAAGCGGAGGCTCCGGCCTTTTTTATTTTACGGTACTTTGCAGCTACGCAAACTTCCGCACCTCATACCGCCGCATCGACGGCATCAGCTATACCGTCTACCCCGGCGAGTGGGTCTGCACCC
>OERG01000032.1_pt1 | contig 49195 bp, 49 predicted proteins | sample 1539951 | NCBI WGS metagenome assembly OERG01 (sample SAMEA3891870, study PRJEB23780) | metagenome | biome: terrestrial biome; feature: animal house; material: Caecal content | place: Italy | collected 2015-05-05
ATATGAAAAAAAAACGCAGTAGCTTTCCCAGCCGTTTGGGCTTCGTGCTCGCGGCTGCCGGCTCAGCGGTCGGCTTGGGAAACCTCTGGCGTTTTCCCTACCTCGCAGCCAAATACGGCGGCGGCACCTTCCTGCTGGTCTATATCATCTTGGCTATCACCTTCGGCTTTACGCTCATGATTGCCGAAATTGCCATCGGACGAAATACGCGCCTATCGTGCATCGGCGCTTACCGCAAACTTGACCAGCGTTTTGGCTTTCTGGGCTGGCTGGCCTCTCTCGTGCCGGTCATCATCACGCCTTATTACTGTGTCATCGGCGGTTGGGTCGTAAAATATCTGGTGGAGTTCGTGACCGGCAACGGCTTACAGGCCGCAGGCGATTCCTACTTCGCTTCGTTCACAGCCGCGCAACTGCCCGGCGTGTTCAACTCTCCGGTTATCTGGTTTGTGCTCTATGTTCTGCTCAATGCCGTGGTCGTATTGTTCGGCGTGGAAAAGGGCATTGAAAAGGTCAGCCGCGTCATGATGCCCGTGCTGGTCATCCTGTCCATCGTGATTGCAGGCTATTCGCTCACCATCCCCGGTGCAATGGACGGTTTGAAGTATTATTTGCTGCCGCGTATGGAGGACTTCTCCATTTTCACCGTACTGGCTGCAATGGGTCAGTTGTTCTACTCGATGTCGCTTGCAATGGGTATTATGATTACCTATGGCTCCTATATGCAAAAAGATAACATTCTGGAACACTCGGTCACCCAAATCGAAGTATTTGACACCGGGTTTGCACTGCTGGCAGGTCTGATGATTATTCCTGCAATGGTCGCATTCAGCGGCGGTGACACCGCGCTGGTGCGCGAAAGCGCTGGTGCAGGTCTGATGTTCGGCGTACTGCCCAAGGTATTTGAATCCATGATGTTCGGCGGCGTTATCGGCACCATCTTTTTCCTGCTGGTTTTGCTCGCCGCCCTCACCTCGTCCATCTCTCTGACCGAGACCATTGTTTCGATTTTGGTAGATAAGCTGCACATTGGCCGCAAACCGGCTACGGTCGGCGTTTTGCTGGGCGTTTTGCTGCTCGGTCTTCTGTCTTGCCTTGGCTACGGCCCGCTCAGCGCCATCCAGCCGCTTGGTATGGCCTTCCTCGACTTCTTCGACTTTATCTCAAACTCCATCCTCATGCCCATTGTCGCATTCCTCACCTGTATCCTGGTTGGTCATGTGGTTGGCCCCAAGTTTATCATCGACGAAGTGGAAACTTCGGGCGCATTCCATCGCAAAAAACTGTTTGTTGTCATGATTCGCTGGATTGCCCCGGTCATGCTGCTGATGATTCTGGGCACCGAAATTTTGAAATTCTTGGGCGTTATCTCGGTATAATGCGCACATGCAAAAAGCTCCCCGAACGGGGAGCTTTTTGTTTGATAGATGCGAGTTTAAATTACCGTTGCGTCGGTCACGCCCTCGTCGAGCGAACCAGCCGCACAGGCAATGCCTGCTTTGCCGGCGAACCAGAACGTAAACGCGCCATCTTCATCGACCGACAGCGAACGCAGCGACATACGCGAAGCCGCAGGCTGAATGGCCTTAATCTGTGCACGCGCAGCCAATTCCCACTTCTCGGCCTCAGCCTGAAGGGTGCGGGCAACCTCGCGCGGCTTGTCCGCTTCAATGTTCTCAATCTCCAGCGTGATTTTCTTTTTATCGCGCCAGTCGATGTCACACTGATAAACGCAGGTTTCGCGGTCGTAACGGAACACGCCAAAGGTGTCGTCGGTGAAGGTCTTTTCTGCTACCTGCTGTTCGAGCAGCTTGAGCAAATCCTCATCCTTCGCCGGTGCGGGAAGCTCGGTCATCCAAAGTTTACCCTGCTCGCCCTTGGCTACATGCACCCGTACTATTGCGTCGGACGGCAGCGAAATGCGGAACAGTTGGCCGCGGGCAGGTGCTGCCAGCGTCGCCAGTTCAAACAGTCCTTCCTGCACTTCACCGGTGTCCAGACGTTTATAAGCCGTGATGCTCTTACGCACCATCACTTCGCCTTCCTTGGGCGTGGGCTGCACATATGCTACATCTACGTCGGTCAATGCGACAATTTCAAATTGCTCTGTCATCGGGATATTCCTCCTTGTCTTTTTCTATTGTACCCGATTTTTCGCCGCTTGTCACCATACTTCCGTAATTGACAAGAGAAAGTCTGAACGTTATAATAAATTTATCTTTCGACTTATATAGGCTCATAATCGGTTGAGCGTGTCTACCAACTGCCGCAAACAGTTGACTATAAGTCCTCCAAACGGCGGAGGCACGTCCTGTTCCTCAGTTGGATTTTTTATTTCTGGCTGCCTTCCGCACGATTTTTTTCAATCAGGAGGCATATTTTTATGAACAATTTTGCACTCAAAGGCGACATCCTATTCAGCCGTACCCCGACAGAACTCGCCGTGTTTGAACGGCACTATGCCGTTTGTATCGACGGTGTGTGCGCGGGTGTGTTCCCCAAACTGCCCGAACGCTTTGGGGCTATCCCGGTCTTGGACTATACCGGAAAACTGATAATTCCCGGTCTGGTTGACCTGCACGCCCATGCACCCCAATATGCGTTTCGCGCGCTGGACATGGATTTGGAGCTTCTGGACTGGCTGGACACACAGACTTTCCCACAGGAAGCGCGCTACGCTGACCTCAGTTATGCCCAAACCGCTTACACCATCTTTGCCGATGCCCTGCGCCGCAGCGCCACCACGCGCGCCGTACTCTTCGGCACGCTGCATGTGCCCGCGACCCGACTATTAATGGAACTCTTAGAGCAAAGCGGACTGGAAACCTATGTGGGCAAGGTCAACATGGACCGCAACAGTCCGGACTGCCTGTGTGAATCTGATGCTGCAACTTCGCTCGCGGCAACCCGCGATTGGCTGGACAGTTGCCGGTCGCTGACCCACTGCCGCCCCATCCTGACCCCGCGTTTTGTGCCGAGCTGTTCGGATGCACTCATGCAGGGCTTAGGCGATTTGCAGTGTGAAACCGGTCTGCCTGTCCAGTCTCACCTGTCCGAAAATCAAGGGGAAATCGCTTGGGTACGCGAACTGTGCCCGCAGTCCATCAGCTACGGTGATGCTTATCACCGGTTTGGTCTGTTCGGCGGCGACAGCTGCCCCACCATCATGGCGCATTGCGTGTGGTCGGACGCGGACGAACGTGCCCTGATGAAGCGCAACGGCGTATTTATCGCCCATTGCCCACAGTCCAACACCAATTTGTCATCGGGCATCGCGCCCGTGCGCACGTTCCTGCGCGAAGGGCTTTCGGTTGGCCTTGGCTCGGACATCGCGGGCGGTGTGCATCTGTCCATCTTGCGCGCAATGGCGGATGCTGTACAAGTTTCCAAACTGCGCTGGCGGCTGTGTGACCAGTCCCTGCCCCCGCTGACCCTGCCCGAAGCCTTCTTCCTCGGCACGCGCGGCGGCGGTGCCTTTTTCGGCAAGGTGGGCGCATTTGAACCGGGCTATGCGTTTGACGCACTGGTTTTAGACGACGCTGACCTGCCCTGCCCCTTCGCGCTCACCCCCGAACAGCGCTTAACCCGTATCATCTATCTATCCGACGACCGCGCCGTACAGCATAAATTTGTTGACGGGCGCAAACTATTTTGAAAGGAACTGCATTATGATTTTATCCGGTAAGGAAATCGAACGACACATCGGCAAAGAAATCGTGATTGAGCCGTTTGACCGTGCTCGTCTCAATCCGAATAGCTATAACCTGTCGCTTGCCAACGAACTGCTCGTTTACGAGAACGACGTGTTGGACATGAAAACCCCCAACCCCACCCGCCGTATCACCATACCGGAGGAAGGTCTGTTGTTGCAGCCCAACCGGCTGTATTTGGGTCGTACCAACGAATTTACCCGCACAGATGGGTTTATTCCCATGCTGGAGGGTCGCTCCTCGACCGGACGGTTGGGTCTATTCATCCATGTGACTGCCGGTTTTGGAGATGTCGGTTTTGCCGGATACTGGACGCTGGAAATTTTCTGCGTCCAGCCCATTCGCATTTATCCCAATGTGGAAATCTGCCAGATTTATTATCACGATATCCACGGCGATTATGAGCCGTATTCCAGCGGCAAATACCAGAATAACACCGGGATTCAGCCCAGTCTGCTATACCGCGATTTTGAAAAATGACCGCATACAAAAGGGATATCCAATTTGGATACCCCTTTTTACTTGGGTCATTTGCCTTCAATCGCGTCGATTGCCTCGATAACCGCCGCGCGGAACCCGTTGCGCTCAAGCGCACTGACCCCGCGGATGGTCGTGCCGCCCGGCGAGCACACCGCATCTTTCATCGCGCCCGGATGGGTCTTGTGTACAATGTGCATCTTGCCCGTTCCACACAGCGCCTGACCCGCCAGACGGTACGCCAGCGCGCGCGGCAAGCCATATTTAACGCCCGCATCTCCCAACGCTTCCAAAAACATACTGATAAACGCCGGCGAACAGCCCGCCACCGTGCCCGCTACGCCAAGCAGATGGCTTTCTACGGTTTCAATACAAGCTGCCTTGGAAAAGACCTGCTCAAACGCGGCAAACTCGTCTGGTGTCAAACTGTGGGTCTGTTCGCACACGATGATACCTTCCCCCACCGCAATCGGTGTGTTGGGAATGGTACATAACAAATGAATGTCATCCCCCAGCAGTTCATTGAACGCCTCATAGGTGTAGCCCGCCGCGACAGAAATCACGATTTTCCCTACCAACAAGTCATGCAGTTTGGGGATTAAGTTCGGAATCATATACGGCTTGACCGCGATGACCACCAAATCCACTTGGGGAATCATTTGTTCTGCGCTCTCGCACGGCACAAAGCCAAACGGCTCGGTATTGCTGCGCAGCTTATTCCAGTCACGCGCACAGGCATAAATATCTGCCGGATTGACCGCGTTCTGACCGACCAATCCTTTTGCCATTGCCTGTGCCATATTGCCAAATCCAAAAAATCCAATTTTCATCTTTATTTACCTGCTTTCTTTTGCGGTTTGATAAAAAACTTCGTCTAAAATAAGCCCTTGGGGCGGCATGGTAATCCCGGCCTGTGAACGGTCTAGACTGTCCAACAGTGCAGGCATCTGTTCGGGCTGGCGCTTGCCCTGACCGACTTCGACCAATGTGCCCGCCAAAATGCGCACCATATTTTGCAAAAATCCGGTGCCGGTAACGGTCAGTCGCACTTCCTCGCCAAGCCGTTCGACCTGCAAGGTATGCAGCGTGCGCACGGTTGACTTTTTCATCTTGCGATTGCCGCAAAATGCCTTGAAATCGTGTGTACCGGTCAGATAAGCTGCCGCGCGCTGCATGGCTGGTACGTCCAGCCTGTCGGGCATCCGACAAAGATACTTGCGCTCGAACACATTGGGCGTGTCACTGTTCCATATGCGGTACACATAGCGCTTTCCGGTCGCGTTGAGACGTGCGTGAAACCGTTCGGGCACCTCGGCGCAAGCGGTCACGGCAATATCCTCTGGCAAGTACCGATTGAGGTATGCCCGAATCTCGTCCGGTGTGTGGTCGGTCTGTATCTTAAAATGTGCCACTTGTGCCCGCGCATGGACACCGGCATCGGTGCGCCCCGCGCCGTGAATCTCTACTTTATGCCCCACCATCTGGGACAGCACGTCTTCTATCTTGCCCTGTATGCTCACCCCGCTGGCCAATCTCTGCCAGCCCTGATAGCGGCTGCCATCGTATGCGACAGTAATGCGATAATTTTTAATCTTCATCCGCTCCATTTCTTTTTGTTCTGATTATACCACGCCCACCCATTCTTTACAATTTTGTTACCACCATTTATTTGTGCAATATTATAATATTTGTGGTACTGGCTCAATTGAAGGAGGATTTGAAATGAAAAAATTTGTTTTTGCCCTTGCCCTGCTGATGGTGCTCAGCGGCTGCGGCAAACATGAAGTCAACCCACAGCAAAACGATGACATGCCCATCCAAACCAGTTCTGCCAACAAGAACACCGAAGATACCGCTTCGTCATCGACCGAAGAAGACGAAGTCTACCGTCTGGCCTTTTTCGCCCAAACGCTGGACGGTGAAACCGTAGACCAAAGCATTTTTGAAAATGCCCGTTTGAACATCGTCAATCTCTGGGCAACCTACTGTTCACCCTGCATTGAAGAAATGCCCGACCTCGGCGAACTGGCACAGGACGGCGGCACCGACTATCAAATCATTGGTATCTGCGCCGACCTAGACGGCACCGACGAAACCTTGCAGCTCGCCAAAGATATCGTATCGGAAACCGGCGCAAGCTACACCCATCTGCAACCCTCGGAAAGTCTGCTGCCCGTGCTGACCGCCTCCAACTCGGTTCCTGTCACTTTTTTCTTTGACAGTGAGGGTGCTGTTGTAGGACAAGGGATTTTGGGTGCAAGAGATAAAGAAACTTGGCAAAACCTGATTGCCGACCGTCTCGCCGAAGTCGATGCAGCCGATAAGACCGACGACGCAGCCTCCAATGACACCACCGCAACCGACAACACGGAGGAAAGTACAGATGCTGAACAACCGTAAATCTTTGTTTGCACCTGTCCTGATGGTAGCCGGTCTGGGTATGATGCTTTGGGGCTATCTGGACGACGAAGCCGCCATCGTATTCAAAAAGGCGGCCATCATCTGTCTGGAATGTATCGGGGTGGGCTGACATGAAACATCTTCGTCTTATCGTTCAAGCCTGCTTTGCCGCGCTGACCAACGGTTATGCACGCGGCTTTCTGGAAGGTAAAATCTATACTGGGCCGCTCAAACAGTTATGCGTGCCCGGTTTAAACTGCTATTCCTGTCCGGGGGCTGTGGGTTCTTGTCCCATCGGCGCATTACAAGCTGTGCTGGGCAGCCGTGGACGGCAGTTTTCTTTCTATGTTATCGGCTTTTTGGTTGCTGTTGGTGCGTTGTGCGGTCGGTTTGTGTGCGGCTGGCTTTGCCCGTTCGGACTGGTACAAGAACTGCTGCACAAAATCCCATTCCCCCGCAAAATCAAAAAACTACCCTTTGACCGCGCATTACGCGCACTCAAATACATTATTTTAGCTGTTTTTGTCATTTTACTCCCGCTGCTCGTCGTCAATGTTGTGGGCATCGGTGACCCGTGGTTCTGTAAATATATCTGTCCGGCTGGCATGTTGTTTGGCGGTATTCCACTCTATTTGCTGGACAGCGGGATTCGTGCGGCGGCGGCTTGGCTGTTCGCATGGAAATTTACCATTCTAGCCGTAGTTGTCCTGCTCAGTCTGCTGGTATACCGCCCATTCTGCCGCTATCTGTGCCCGCTCGGTGCCATCTATGGACTATTGAATCCGATTGCGCTGATACGGTATGAGGTAGACCACAAACAGTGCATTGACTGCGGCAAGTGCAAAGCCACGTGCCCGATGGATATTGACTTACACAAAGACCCGCACAGCCGTCTTTGCGTGCGGTGCGGCAAATGCAAAAAGAGCTGTCCAACTGGTGCCATTTACAATCCGGTGCTTGCTGCTATGCACAAACACGCAAACCATTCACAAAAACAAAAAAGACGCAGTTAATGCCAACGCCAGATAAGGAAGTATTTATGTAAGGGGTACGGTGTAACTCAGAAAAATGGGTTACGCCGTACCTTTTTGTTATGCTACAAAGCGGAAGTCCTGTGGGTTTTCCCGTATTTCCTGCATCATAGCAAGGATTTCCTGCTCGGTGGGAATGTCTATCATTCCCGCCGCCGTGAAGTAAATATCCACCTTCACATAACAGTGGCCGCTTGACTTGTCGTTGTTGTGGACTTCAATGCGCTCAATCAGAGAGTTTACAAGTGCCGGGGTAAGCTTTGCAATATCCGTCAGTTCACGAAGCGTTCGGAGCAGCAGCCTTAAATCCGTAACCTTCTGCTTCGCTTCCTGCAAGGTCTTTTGACAGTCGGAAACCTCCCGCATCAGTGCTTTCTGCTCTTTTTCGTAGTTTTGGAGCATTTTGGAAAAGCGTTCATCAGAAAGTATGCCGCTTGCGTTCTGTTCAAACACCTTTTCAATCAGCCTGTCGATTTCCGCAATTCTCTTTGTACCCTGTTCCACCGTCTGCTCCAGCCTTTTGTGTTCCTTCTGCCGCATGGCGTTTGTTTTCTTCGCCAGCATATACAGAAATACTGTTTCGTGGCACTTCACAAACTCCGATAAACCGCTGATGGCTTCAAACACAATCTTTTCCAGCACAACATCCCGGATATAGTGGATTTGGCAAGTCCCTCTGCCGTCCTTGTAGTTAGAACACCGCCAAAATTCCTGATTGCGTTTCAGGCTTTTTGCAGCGCAGAAATGCAGCTTTGCGCCGCAATCGGGACAGTACACCAATCCCGAAAACAGACTTGCTCTGCCTGTGGCGGTCGGTCTGCGGCGGTGTTTACGAAGGTCCTGCACCCTCAGCCATTGTTCCTCCGAGATAATCGGCTCCTGCATATTCGGGATAACCTGATGTTCCACCGCCGGTTTGTAAATGGTTTTATGCACCTTGTAGCTGACGGTGGTGGTCTTGAAGTTTACCGCACAGCCGGTGTACTGCCTGTTTTCAAGAATACCGACAACGGTTTTCTGGTCCCAACAGTACGGATTAGCCGGTACTTTCTGCGCGTGACTTCTGCCGATAGATTCATAGTAAGCAGAGGGAACAAGGATTTGTTCTTTCTCCAACTGCCTCGCAATCTGCGATGGGCCACGCCCTGCAAGGCAAAGCGCATAGATTTTGCGTACCACTTCGGCGGCGGGCTCGTCAATCAGCCATTTCTCCTTATCATTCGGGTCTTTCCTGTACCCAAACGGAACAGAAGAAGATACCCGTTTGCCGTTATCTGCTTTTGACTGCCATACCGCACGGATTTTCTTGGAGGTCTGTGCCGCATACCACTCGTTGAAAATATTGTGGAACGGCATCATCTCCACGCCATCGCCGGTCAAAGTATCTACTCGCTCCTGTATGGCGATAAAGCGGATACCCAGCGACGGATACACCACCTGCGTCAATCTTCCCATTTCCACCTGTTCACGCCCGAAACGGGATAGGTCTTTCACAATAATGGTGCCGATTTCTCCGTTCTCCGCCATACGCTCCATACGCATAAAATCCGGTCTTTGAAAGGTGGTACCCGATACGCCGTCATCCACAAAAAACATGGTGTTGGTATATCCCTCTTTTTGGGCGTAATCCTGCAAAATCTGTTTTTGGTTGGTGATGGAATTGGATTCCTCGTCCTTGTTGTCATCGTCCACGGATAAGCGGCAGTAAAGCGCCGTGATTTTTTCATCTGCCTGCCCGTTTGATTTCATTGCTGTTGTCATAAATCAATTCTCCTTTCCGACAACAGGGCATAGCAAAGGCAGAATTATCCTACTATACCCTGTTGCCTTTTTCTACTGTGCGACGGTTAAATCAGCTTTTCGGACAGGATCAGTTCCTTGAATTGCTCCATCACGCATTGTCTGCCTTTCGGATTAAAATGCGTAGAGATTTCATAGGTTGTCCCGCCAATCTTCAGCTTGAAATCATCCTCACCGAAACGGCGCATCCTGCTGTAATCAAGAGTGCGTTCCTCGCTGCGGGGCAGCATATAATCCACAAGACAAACCGGCTCGGTTTCGTCTATCGGCTCAGGTGGCGAAACATATATGACTTCGTTATTCGGGTAAATATCTATTTTCTTCATACTGCCACCTTACCTTTCGTCCCGGCTTCTGCGGCTTCGTTCCAATTTTCTGTTGTAGTCGTACAGCAGCTTTAGGATGGTATCGGTCATCTGCTTCTGCGTGTAGTTCTTTGGGAAAAACGCTTTCAAATCCTGCACCTTAAAGCTGATACGCTCGGTCTGATTTGCTTTTTCCTCCGACATAATCTCATAGATACTTTCCGAAGAAAGCGTACCCTGCTGCGCCGCTTTCTTCATACGGATACTCTGTGCGTGGGATGGGGTGCAGTCGTTCAGGCTTATAGCGTCCAGCAGGATGTTCTGCTGTTCTTCGGACAGATAGGAAAGCTCAACGGCGGGGCTGAGGGCAATCACACCCTCGTCTACCTTTTGGAGCAGTTCGGGAACAAGATGGGTTAAGCGGATATACCGGAACACTTGGTCCCGGCTTTCATTCCGTGCTTTGCCGATTTCAGCGGCGGTATCCGACTTTGTCGCAGCTTGCGACAAAGTTAAGTCCGTGCGCTTGCCCTGCGCTTTCATTGCATCCATCTTCATTTTGTAGGCAAAGGCCTTTTCACTTGGGAGTATCCGTTCACGGTGGAGATTGCTGTCCACCACCGCAATCATCGCTTCGTTTCGGTCAAGGGGATAGATCAAAGCAGGCACTTCCGTCAGTCCTGCTTTTACGGCGGCGTGCAGTCTACGGTGTCCGCTGACCACTTCATATTCGTCCGTATTTTCAATCGGGCGGACGATCAGCGGAGAAATAATACCCTGTGTCTTAATGCTCTCTGTAAGGCTGTTCATATCTTCATCGTCCAGCACCTGAAAGGGATGTCCCTCAAAGGTGCGGAGCTTATCTGTTCGGATGTTTGCCGCCCTTTTCTTCGGCGGGCTGCTTGTATTTGTCATCGTTCATACCTTCTTTCTTTGTGTTTTATTGCTATGGCAGTTTCCATCTGCCGTTCGGTTTCCAGCAGTTTTTCAAATCTCGGTATCTTTTCGAGAATCGCCCTTGCGGTAGACAGTTCCTTCCGCAAAGGCTTGATTTTTGCGGTAATATCCCTCGCTTCGGCGTTCAGCGTTTCGCTTTTCTTATGGCGGTTGCGGTTATATACCGCTTGCCGCTCCTTTTCCAAAGCGGAGATTTGCACCCGTGTTTCGCTGATAAAAGTAACAAGCTCCTGCGGAGAATCCATCTGCTTCTCACACAGGAATCTGTATTCTTCAAGGGTTTTATCCAGTTTGACAACCTCCCGCCGCATTTCGGGCGAAAGCGGACGGGGAGAGGCGGGAGCGATATTGTTGCCTGTAATCAGCTTGCATAACTCGATAATCAGTTCAAACAATATCTGTATACCGTCCATCTTTTTCATTTTGCGGTATTCAATCTCAAGCAGAAGCAGCGGCGTATATTTTGGCTTGTGAAAAGGCACATAGCCGATATACCGCTGATTGCCAAGCAGCCGTTCACGGATGGCGGCAGGGGTATATTCCTTGCCCAGTCGCTCCAAGCGCACCGCCCTCTGCCAGCCTGGCGCTTTGACGGAATAGTGGGCAAAGCGCTCGTCACGCCGTATCTCATAGCCCATATCTTTGAGGCGTATCTCAAAGGCTTTGAAATTGGTGGACTGGGCAAGCGCAGCGTCAATATCCGCTTTCAAAAGCTCTCTGTGCGACATACCGCCGCTCTGCTTCAGCCAGTATTCCTTTTTCTTCCCGCCGTAAAACTCGGCTTCTTTTAGGACGCTTTTTCCGTATTCCAGACATACGGCGTCAGAGATTTCACGGAGCCTGTGATGGTCGGAGATATGGTTTTCGAACTTTCTGCCGGTCTTAAAGGATACGGAGTTTATCACAAAATGGTTATGGAGATTATCGGTATTGAGGTGGGTGGTAACAACAATTTCATATTCCTTGCCCCACATACGCCTTGCGGTTTCCAAGCCGATTTTATGCGCTTCTTCGGGAGTTACTTCGCCGGTCTGAAAGCTCTGATACCCGTGATACGCCACATTGCCGCCTGTTTTGCCGAAGCGCTTTTTCGTTGCCATCATACGCTCATAGGCTCTTTTGGCGTTGCAGTTGATACCGCTGACATACATACACTCATCGGTCTTTTTATCATTGGAAACATACTGCAAGGCGGCGTAGAGATCGCTGTCCACATACCTTTTGTCGATGGTTTTATCGGGATTTTCCGCATAGTCTATCACTTCCTTCAGCCTGCTTTTCACAGGCCAGAATCCCGTAGTTGCCACATCATACCACCAACCTTTCCTTTTGCGGTAAGATAAGTTCGGCGGTTATCTCATCAATCAAAGCGATAATTTTTTCTTCCGTGTCCGCTGAAATTTTGCCTTCGCATACCACACAGAGTGCGTCTAATTTATCGCTGAAAGAGAAGAATACTTCGGGTAAAACGGCTCTCGGCATATATCCCAAAGCACGCTGCCGGAGATATTCCGATACGGTCAGACCGCACCTATCAGCATTGCGCTCAATCAGATTTTTTTCTTTTTCGCTCACACGGATAAACAGGTTTTTGTTCTTTATTTCATTCATACAACATCAATCCTTTCTTTGAATTCGGGGTATTAGGGGCGGCAGCCCCTAAAGTGAAATCGGCACTTGCTGCCGATTAAAGCGGAAACTGTCAATACAGTTTCCCTGCTTGTTACGGTATAAGACATCTACGCTGTCCTTTTCGTGGGTGTTTTGCCGGTCTGTCTGAATGTCGTTTTTCTGTCCCTGCCCCGGAGTCTCACCGCAGCGTTGCTGTGCTCGCTCCCATCAAAGGGAGATCATCGCACGGTCATATCCCGTCCAGCCGGTCATTCAGTTGTAACCGGCTTTCGGGCAACAAAAAAAGCCGGCACACAAATGCGTACCGACTTCCCGCAAAAAGGATAGACCTATCTCCTGCGGTGGTGGCTTCACATTCATGTAACCGGCTTTGAAATTCAAAGTCGAAACTGTCCTTTGCGCTTATCTGACTGCCGACAGTTCAAAGCAATTCAGAAGCGGCGGTATTTTCTCTTAGCATACCGCAGGCATTGTCCGGCTGAAAGCCGTCTCTCTCACTCTAATGTGAAGAATACTATTCAGTTGTAGCTCTCTTTTTAGATTATTTTATTATACCTCATAGAACAAGTGTTTGTCAAGACTTTTGTAATAAAACGAGAATTTTATTTAAATGAATATATCAATTTGTTAATGTGAATTTTATATGACTCGTCGAGTGAAATCTTTATGCAAGTTATTTTACCGCCCAATCTTGAAAACTCAGCTAATAATTGGCCGACTCTTTCTGTTGTATCAATTTCTATTTTCTCAATTTGAGGTGCAAACGCCACTATAAAATATTCAGCATTATATCCTTGGGATAATAATGAGCAAATACATTGTAGCTGTTTGATCGCCCTTTGAGTTTTCATATTTGGTATCAGCAACACTTGCTCTGCTGTAATTACACTCTTTACCTCAACCAACGTTTTAGATGTCTTTGAGTAAAAATCGCATTTATAATTCTCAATAACTTGCTCAGGATAAAATAAACCTTTATTTTTGTTTCCAGTTAAGATTGCTTTAATAATGTGATTGGCAAATCCTGTATCAACAATCAAATAATCTTTGTCGTTTCGTATCGCAAATAGAGTATATTTAATTCGTTTGGCTGCTTTGGTCGTTTCTCTTATCAAAATTTCTTTATCATCAAGCGATATTAAACTACTGAGTTTACACGTAATTGGAACATAACACTCAAGGATTTCATCATTATATGAAATTTTGCAAATAAACCTGCTTTTTCCTTCTGACACAAATATAGCTTTATATAGTTTAAAATCAATAATATTCAACATGCAATCTACCTCGTGGTTAAAATTGTATCACAAATACCCAAGTTAATCAATCTCAAACAACCGATAGGTGGGAATTTTTTTCTTTTATATCGCAAAATTATTGCAACCTATCGAGTTCCATGTTATAATTAAAATGGTTATATCTGAAAGCGAGGTTATTCGTTATGGCTGTTTCGTATAATAAACTGTGGAAACTTCTCATTGATAAGAATATGAAAAAAATGCAATTGAAAGAAGCCGCAGGTATTGGTTCTACAACTTTATCAAAACTAAGCAAAAATCAGCCTGTATCAATGGAAGTAATGATGAAACTGTGTGGTGTCTTGGATTGTAATATTGGAGACATTATGGATATTATTGAAAAAGAATAGAAAGGAGAGCTTGCTATGAGTCTTGCTCAAAACGCTTACATAGATGCTTCTAATGTATATGAAAGCTCTCTTGAAAACAGCTATAAAAAAGACAATGGAGTTTTTTATACAGACTTACCACTTGCTGAAAAAATGTTAATGGAACTAAAACTTCCGAAAGATACAGTGATCATGGATCCTTGCTGTGGTTCAGGAGTATTTCTTTATGCCGCAAAAAAGCATGGATTTGTTAACCTTTTTGGTGCAGATCAAGATAAAAATGCTATCAAGTTTTGCTTAAATAACATTAACAATGTTTCTTTTGCTGCTTGCGACTCCATTGGCAGAACGGCTTCTACTCTATTGAGTGAATTTGAATTAGCTGATCAACCGGATGTTGTTATAGGTAATCCCCCTTATGTTCCTTTGTTGGGTGATATTGAATTAAACTGTGATTATCTTTTTAGACGTAGAGTATCTGATTTTGGCAACAATCTGTTTGTGGCAGCATTAATTCGAGCTTTTGAGATTGTAAAAACCGATGGTATTGTATCTTACATAATTCCAAAAAACTTTCTACACGTAGCTGGATATAGCTTGTTGCGAAGAACTATTCTTGAAGAAAAAACGATTATATCCATTATTGATATCGGCGCTTATTTCAAGAATGTTCGAGGAGAGCAAATTATTCTTACAGTTAAAAATTGTGCAGCAGATAGAAAGCATAAAATCAAATTAAAAAAATTGTCAAGCAACCGCTTTGTATCTATGTGCAGTATTCCTCAATCATTTTACAAAGATGAAATTCTAATCTTTAACTGTTCAGAGGATTATTCGACTTATAAAAAATTAACTTCCTCATATCAAACTTTATCTGATTTATGTAATGGTTATGTTGGTAGAGGAAAATCTGTGTCAAAAGATGCGATAGCAGGAAAAGAAATACGTAAATTTGGGTATAAAAATCATACTGTGCCTACAACAGGTAATAAGGTTTTTATTCAAAATATTTATAGTGCAGAAGCAGGTATAATAGCTGCTTTTGGCGGTAATATGGAAGCAACGCAGACAGTTACTGTATTCACGGACGGTGACGAAAAAATGTGTCGTTACATATTAGGCATACTTCATTCTCGCTTGTGCAATCTTTTCTTGTACAAATACTGTTATAATTACTCCAAACTTACAATGCATACAGATGCAAAATACTTAAAAAAAATACCACTTCCGTCAACTAATCAACAAGAAATATATTTTGATTCTATACTCAGTTTAGTTAGCAGATTAGAAAGCAATGATTATATGAGTCAAGAATGGTTCGACTGTTTAGAGGAATTAAATCAGATAGTGTACAAAGCATACGGTATTAACAAAAAAGAATCCGATTATATTGATTGTGAAGTAAAAAGAATTCAATCAAAAAGGTGGATACCCAATGGACAACTCTAAAAAATGTAATGATCTCACCGGCAAGGAGTGGCTTCAAAATTCTTTTAGCATTTGGCGAGATTTATCGAAAACAAAAGAAGAGAAAGAATTTAAGCATCCCGCATCCTACCCGGTTTCGTTGTGCGAAAAACTAATACGCACTTTTTCAAAAGCAAATTCGCGTGTATTAGATCCTTTTAATGGTATTGGTTCCACAACTGTTGCTGCACAAAAACTTGGATGCGAAGCTGTAGGAATCGATTTATCTGAGGATTTTTGTAATATAGCAAAACAACGTGTGGGCAAAGATGATAAAATTCAGATAATTAACGGTGATAGTTTTGAGGTGCTAAAAACACTTCCTGCAAATCACTTCGATATTTGTGTTACATCCCCACCGTATTGGGATATTCTCAATATGAAACGAAGTGCCGACCAAAAGAATGCTGTAAATTACTCTGATAAGACCAACGATGTGGGAAATATTGCAAATTATAGTGAATTTATAAATACATTATCAAACCTTTTTGCTTCAGTTAGTAGAGTTTTGAAAAAAGGTGGTTATTGTATCGTAAATGTAATGGATATTCGTAAAAAAAGCAATTTTTATCCTTTGCATAGCGATTTAGCTACAGCATTACAAAAAATTGGATTCATTTACGACGATCTAATTATTTGGGATAGACAAGCAGATTACAATAATATGCGGCCGCTTGGATATCCATACAAATTCCGTATCAATAAGGTTCATGAATACCTTTTGATATTTGTTAAGGAGTAGATGTTATGGCATTATTAGGATCCAGGGCTCTCGATATAGAGGTTAACACCGCAGACTTTTGTTTGATTTTAGGGTATTTATGTAGCCCTGGAAGAATCGGGCTTATTGAAGCACAGATTCCAGAAGAAAAAGCGTTTATGTTCGAAAGAGAATTTCCTGATGAAGAATATTACCCTATAACTCAAGGTGAAACGACAGGTGGATATTCGATGAAAAGAAGCCATCAACTTCGTATTTATTTTAACAATATAAATAATTGTCCTTCTGTTCTTCTTCCTTTTTTAGGCGAGGGAAACACCAGTTATGTGAGAAGAATCAATAAAGGCAAGTTTGTAGAGAAAATTGTTAGAGATTATGGCTTCCATTTTGGGGAATATCAAAATGTTGCAGCCATACGAGCTATTGTCTCACGCTTACATCCTGCAAATCTTACAGACTTTGATCGGGGATATAATTTGTAATGGAGGATCATATGCTAAAAAGAATTTTAGACTTTTTAAATGATATTAAGCAGAATGGCGGAGACTTCTTTATAGAAGCAGAAGCAAAACCGGGAACAATGGCCAAATTTATCAACGATTATAATCAAACTCATACTCCTGCTATCACATTATATAGCGAGGGAATAATTGTTTTACAAGAAGATGCTAACAAATGGGCTCTGGAATTAAGGCTCTATGTTCCTGTTGCCCCACCCGCTGACATAGCACACTTATTTGGAAAAAACAGAGTTTATAAGGCCGAGTATTTATATCGTCTTAATGATAATAGAATTATTCGGGAATTATTCAACAATGGATATAGAATAGGCTTGAATTAAAAGGATTGTGATTGTATGAATCTAGAGATGTCTTACCTTTTAGGTATGATTTGTGGCAATGGAGAAGTGAGACGTGGTGCATCAGAAACCACCATATCTGTTGAAATTCCACATAAAAAACTGGTAACAGAAAATAATAACGATGTTAGAATATATGTACGTGCAAGTATAACCGATATTCGCACAGTATTAGAACCTCTAATCGGCACAGGATTGAGCTTTACTCAGCAGGATAATTATTCTATTATCTCTTTCACTAAGAGAAATGACGAATATATGATGCGAGAAATTTTACGTTATATCGGCAATGCGGTATCCCACGAAAATATTAGAATTGATGAAGAAATTTTTTCCTTTACTCGTGATGAGAAGATATCTTTTTTGCAAGGATTTGCTGATGTGACGGGTTACATTCGCAGAAGTAACTACTTTTTTAAAAACTATATGCATCGTGTTTACTTAGAAGTGCCACATAATTGGTATTTGGTTAGCGATGTTTGTCGTTTACTTAAAGATGTTAATATTCCTGTACAGGCAATAGATTGGGCTCATCCCAATATGCGTGACGGCAATCTTGTTAAATTCAAGGAAGGGAAGCCTGATTTTTGGAAAAAAGAACATCAAATTAAAATATGGGCGAATGAATTTTTGCCCATAGGATTTGCTGTTCTGCACAAAAGAGAAGCTCTTGCTCAGTTTGCAACCGAATTAATCGATGGTCTTGAATCAGAGGGGAAAAAACCTGAAGAAGTAACTCACAAATTCTATTGGGAAGGCCGCGAAAGAAATAAAAACAAACCACATCACCCAAGCGAAAATGATGGCTTTATTCCATCCGAGATAAGAGGCAAACACTATGATTCGTGGAAGCAAATAGCCAAAGATTTAGGATATGAAGAATAAAGATATGAGAGAATTTGACTTATACCCACCAATGCAGCTATGGCTTAAAACATACCTGAAAGATAAATACAAATCTGCTGAGGAAATAATCGTAGTTGACTCACACAGCGAACGATTGGATAGAGTTCTTAGAAAGTACGGTATCATTCAAGAAGAAGCTATCGGTGTAGATATTCAAATTGATGTTCTCGGCATAGTAAAGAAGGCAGATGAGTTCAAACTGTTTTTTATTGAAGCAAAAAAGACAAGTTTAACTCTGCGTGATTTAGGACAACTGTGGGCATACTGCAAACTAATCGATCCGGAAGAAGCGTTTTTAATGACATCTGCGGACTTGGGATCGTTAAATAAACTTTTGAATGTTTATAAAAGGGAAGATTTGCTTGATTTTGGTGATGGTAAGCGTATTAAAAAGATGAAAATAGCTATCTGGAATATGCAAGCCAATGCTCCTAATTCCGCGAGTATGATTCCGAAAATCTAATTATTAAGCGAAAATGGCGAGGTGAAACACCTCGCCATTTACTAGTTTATCGGAATATCACATCATTATATATAATTTCATTAATAACATCTATAATGTCGTTGTTTCTGTGCACCCATTCAAAAGGATTGGATTTTTTAAGTTCTTCAGTAACTTGGTATAACGATTTATATAGCGGTACCATATTTTCATAGATGTTATTTGCTAACTCGTCAATATCAGCAAGATAGCTATATAAATCACCACTTGTAATCAAATTAGTATAAAATATTTTTCTATGTTGTTTAATGTATTGAAGGTGTCTTTGCCCCCACAATCCTATCGGCACTACGTCTTTGGCAGGAAGGGCGAGACAGGGGATAAGATAATCTCCCTGTTGTTCGTATGTGCCACCCATCTGTTCAAATATTGTCTTTTTCATAACCTTAAACCTCCGTGATTCTGATTTTGAATTTCTTGACAGGTGCGTTGACTACTTTGATTAGAACATCATCTACTGCGTCCGTATATCTGCCTTCTGCCAGCAGATTGTTCCGCAGCGCATTAAGAGCATTTAGAATAATTCTCCGTTCACTTTCATCAATCGCTATGTAGTGTTTTTGATTTCGCATATCCGCTTACCTCCTTCACTCACATTGTAGCAAGGAAGGTCTTGTTTGACGAATGTGCGATTTCATTTTTGAACATAAAGAAAGACAGCGTAAAAAGCATTTCTGCCTTCTACGCTGTCTTTTTGCCTTTGCAACGCCCATAAGCTGTATTTCAATATTGTTTTCAAATTACTGCCTTATATGGCGTTAGCAAAAACCTGCGTCTTTTTCTTTTTATTGTACGGCTTCCAGCAGCGCATTCTTGACGCGCCAAAGTTTGGTTGAGTAATCGACGTAATAGGTCTGCGGATTTTCAAAGCGGCGAATCTGCTCCCACAGCGTTTCAATCTGGTCATGGCAGTATTGGCGCACTTCATCAATCGGCGGGCAGGTATAGACACACTCGCCCTTGTCAAACAACTGCACCTGCAAAGGCTTGACCACATAATCGGTCACAATCTTCTTTTTCCATGTATGGATTGGGTGGAACAGCATATAAGGTTGTTCTTCGTTGATGACCTCATCGTGCAGCGTGAGCACATCGCCCAGCGCCTTTCCGGTCAGCTTGTCAAAGAAGCGATAGACCTTTTTAAAATGCGGTGTGGTAATCTTTTCGACGTTCTCCGACACCTTGATTTTGGGGACAATCTCGCCTTGTTCGTCCTCTACGGCAACTAGCTTGTAGACACCGCCGAAAACCGGTTCGGATTTGGAGGTAATCAGGCGTTCACCAATACCAAACGAATCAATCTGTGCCCCCTGACTGATGAGGTCGCGCACCAGATATTCGTCAAGTGAGTTGGATGCCATAATCTGCATATCCGAATAGCCCGCTGCATCCAGCATTTCACGCGCCTTTATGGACAGATAGGCAATATCACCCGAATCCAGACGGATACCCTTTGGACGGATGCCCTTGGGCGCAAGCACTTCATTTGCCACGCGGATGGCGTTGGGCACACCCGATTTGAGCACATTATAGGTATCCACCAGAAAAACGCAGTTGTCGGGGTAAATCTCAGCGTAAGCCTTGAACGCTTCGTACTCGGAATCAAACATCTGCACCCAAGAATGTGCCATCGTGCCGCCAGCCGGAATCTTGTAATCACGGTCAGCTAACACGCAGGCCGTGCCCTGACAGCCGCCAATATAGGCGGCACGGGCACCATAAATTGCACCGTCGTAGCCCTGCGCCCGGCGCGAGCCAAATTCCAGCACGGTTCGCCCTTGTGCGGCGCGTGTGATACGGCTGGCCTTGGTCGCAATCAACGTTTGGTGGTTGACCGTCAACAAAATCATAGTTTCGACAAACTGCGCCTGCACCATCGGGCCTGCCACGGTCACAATCGGCTCACCAGGGAAAATCGGGGTACCTTCGGGCACCGCCCACACATCACATTCAAATTTGAAGTTTGCCAGATAGTCCAAAAACGCTTCATTGAAACAACCGCGTCCGCGTAAATAGGCAATATCTTCGGGGGTAAAGTGCAGGTTGCGGAAATAGTCCACCAACTGTTCTACCCCGGCCATGACCGCATAGCCGCCGCCATCGGGAACCCGGCGGAAAAACATATCAAAATATGCCCGGCGGTTTCCAATGCCTTTCTGAAAATATCCGTTGGCCATTGTAAATTCATAAAAGTCGGTCAACATGGTCAGGTTTTTATCGTACATCATAATACTCTTACCCCTTATTTATAAAGAGGCGTCCGGCCGGGGGACGCCAAATAGAATCGAATATATTGCTATTTTAGCCCCAAGCTGTCAAAATAGCAAGAGATTTGTTGCAGAGATGCTGGAAAAAACCGGGGATACCTGTGGCAATTTCCATGCACGTTTTGCATAATTATTCATTTTTAAAAATATTTATAAAATTATGCTTGCATTCCCTATCGAGCGGGTGTATAATAAGCCCATCTTGAAAAACACAAGTCCTTGGGAGGAACATTCACATGGAAAAGAAATATAACAAAGTTGTTTTAGCATATTCGGGCGGCTTGGATACCTCTGTACTTATCCCGTGGCTCAAAGAACATTATGGCTGTGAAGTCATCGCGGTTTCGGGCAACGTTGGTCAGGGCACCGAGCTGGACGGTCTGGAAGAAAAGGCCATCAAGACCGGCGCTTCCAAGCTGTACATCGAAGACCTGACCAAAGAATTTGTCGATGATTACATCATCCCCACCATGCAGGCTGGCGCAACCTACGAGCAGTATCTGCTCGGTACTTCCTTTGCAAGACCTATCATTGCAAAGCGTATCGTAGAAATCGCCCTCAAGGAAGGCGCTGACGCTATCTGCCACGGCTGCACCGGTAAGGGCAATGACCAAGTGCGCTTTGAACTGGCTATCAAGGCATTCGCACCCCACATGGATGTCATTGCACCGTGGCGCTTCTGGGAGCTGAACAGCCGTGAAAAGGAAATCGAATACGCAGAAAAGCACAATATCCCGCTGAAAATCAACAAGGAAACCAACTACTCCAAGGATAAGAACCTGTGGCATCTGTCTCACGAAGGTCTTGACCTTGAAGACCCGGCTAACGAAGCTCCGATTAACAAGCCCGGTTTCCTCGAGCTCGGCGTATCGCCTGAGCAGGCACCCGACGTACCCACTTATGTGACCATCCACTTTGAAAAGGGCGTGCCCACCGCGGTCAACGGTCAGGAGATGGATTCGGTTACTCTGATTGAGACTTTGAACAAGCTGGGCGGCGAAAACGGCTGCGGTATTCTGGATATCGTGGAAAACCGTCTGGTTGGCATGAAGTCCAGAGGCGTGTATGAAACTCCGGGCGGTGCTGTCCTGTATGCCGCTCATCAGAAGCTGGAAGAAATCACCCTCGACAAGGAAACCCAGCACTACAAGCAGCAGCTTGCACTCAAGTTTGCCGATTTGGTTTATAACGGCCAGTGGTACACCCCTCTGCGCAAGGCGATGAGCGCATTTGTCACCGCAACGCAGGAGACGGTAACCGGTGATGTCAAGCTCAAGCTGTACAAGGGCAACATCATCCCCGCTTCGGTCACTTCTCCGTACTCGCTGTACTCGGAAGATATCGCAACCTTCGGCGAGGACAACTCCTACAATCAGGCCGATTCGGCTGGCTTCATCAACCTGTTCGGTCTGCCGCTCAAGGTACGCGCCATGAACGACCAGGCACTGAAAGACAAGACCGGCGCTGGTTTCCCCTCTGTGGAATAATCGAAACAACGCAGCAACTGGGGCGAGGAAACTCGCCCCTTCTGGCTGTTCTCTCGCTTTATCACTCTATCACGAAATGAGGATTTTCTGTCTATGGCTAAAATGTGGGCCGGACGGTTTCAGAAAGAAACCGACGCCGTTGTAAACGACTTTAATTCTTCTGTCCTGTTTGACTGCCGGATGTATGCCGAGGATATTCAAGGCTCTATCGCACACGCAACCATGCTTGGCAAACAGGGCATTATCTCCCCTGAGGATATGGTAAAAATCGTGGAAGGTCTGCGCGATATTCTGTCCGACATCGAAGCAGGCAACATCCAGTTCTCACCCGAACTGTACGAAGATATCCACATGGCAAATGAGCAGCTTTTGACCGAACGCATTGGTGATGCCGGCAAGCGCCTGCACACCGCGCGTTCGCGCAACGACCAGGTTGCACTGGATATGCGCCTGTATGTGCGCCGCGAAATCAAAGAAATCCGTGCGCTTGTGCTCGATTTCATGCAGGCTTTGTGCGACGTTGCCGCCGCGCACACCGAAACCGTTATGCCCGGCTACACCCACCTCCAACGCGCACAGCCCATCACCTTCGCACATCATCTAATGGCGTATGCCAATATGCTAAAGCGCGATGTCCGCCGCTTGGACGATTGCCTGTCCGGTATGGATGCGCTGCCGCTGGGTTCGGGCGCACTGGCCGGTACCACCTACCCCATCGACCGCGCTTTTGTCGCGGAGGAACTCGGTTTCTCTGCTGTCATGGACAATTCTCTGGACGGTGTTTCCGACCGCGATTACTGCATTGAACTGTGTGCCGACCTGTCCATTCTGATGATGCACCTTTCCCGCCTGTCCGAAGAAGTGATTGCTTGGTGCTCGTGGGAATTTAAGTTTATTGAACTGGATGATGCCTATTCGACCGGTTCTTCCATCATGCCGCAAAAGAAAAATCCGGACATCTGCGAACTGATTCGCGGCAAGACCGGCCGTGTCTATGGCGCGCTGACCACGCTTTTGACCTTTATGAAAGCCATCCCGCTCGCCTACAACAAGGATATGCAGGAGGACAAGGAAGCCACCTTTGACGCGATTGACACGGTAAAAAACTGCCTGCGTGTTATCACCCCCATGTTCCGCACCATGACCGTATTGACCGAGAACATGCAAAACGCAGCCAAGCGCGGCTTTATCAACGCCACCGACTGCGCTGACTATCTGACCAAAAAGGGTATGCCGTTCCGCGATGCTTACAAGGCAACCGGCACACTGGTACATTACTGCATTGAGCACGGCAAGACCCTCGATACCCTGACACTGGACGAATACCAAGCCATTTCCCCGCTGTTCTCAGATGACATTTATCACGCCATCGACCTTGTGACCTGTGTGCGCGAACGCCGTTCGCTGGGCGGCCCGGCACCGGAAGAAGTCTCCCGTCAGATTCAGGTCATCAAAGACTTTCTTGCAAGTCAGGAGGGCAACCACTGATGCGCCCTAAGATTTATATTGACGGCAAAGAAGGCACGACCGGCTTGCAGATTTATGAGCGTCTGGGCGCACGCGATGACCTAGAATTGCTGCTCATCGACGAGGACAAGCGCAAGGACACCGAGGAACGCCGCAAGTTTTTGAACGCGGCTGACATTGTATTCCTGTGTCTGCCCGATGCGGCTGCACGCGAAGCGGTTTCGCTGATTGAAAACCCGAATACCCGCGCCATTGACGCTTCCACCGCCCACCGCACAGCAGAGGGCTGGGCATATGGCTTTGCCGAACTGTCTGCCGCGCACCGCTCGGCCATTCAAACCGCCAAGCGCGTGGCAAATCCGGGCTGCCATGCCACCGGCTTTATCGCTTCGGTTTACCCGCTCGTATCGTGCGGGCTGGTCGATGCCGGTGCGCCGCTGACCTGCTTTTCTCTGACTGGCTATTCGGGCGGCGGCAAGAAAATGATTGCTTCCTACGAAACGGCCGAAAAACCCGATGACCTCTTTGCGCCGCGTGTGTATGGTCTGAACCTCCAGCACAAACATTTGCCCGAAATGCAGAAGGTGTGCGGGCTGTCCATGCCGCCAGTATTCTGTCCGGTCGTGGACGACTATTACAAAGGCATGGCGACCACGGTTATGTTGCCCGGTCTGAATGTACATATCGTCTGGCAAGCACTCAGCGCACACTATGCCGGTCAAACACTGGTGAACGTCGCGCCGCTGGGCGAAGCCGGCACGATGATTTCGGCAAACACGATGGCGGGACGTGACAGCTTGACGCTATATGTCAACGGTCACCGCTCGCAGACCATTGTAACCGCACTGTTCGACAACCTCGGCAAAGGTGCATCGGGTGCGGCGGTACAAAATATGAATTTAATGCTCGGCTTGGATGAATCCACCAGGCTGACCCGATAAGGAGGCTTTGCTCTCATGTATGAAATCATTTCGGGCGGCGTGACCGCCGCTCAGGGATTTTCAGCCGGTGCCACGCGCTGTGGCATTAAGGCTTCCTCCCCCAAAGACGATACTGCGGTTATCTTCTCCGAAGTTCCCTGCACTGCTGCCGCAGTCTACACCAAAAACCGCGTACAGGCTGCGCCCATTCAAGTGACCCGCGCCCATCTGGAAAACCAGACCGCACAGGCGGTCATTGTCAATTCGGGCAATGCCAACGCCTGCGCACCCGACGGCATGGAAAATGCCCAGCGCGAAGCGGCAGCCTGTGCCAAGCTGCTGAATATTTCCGAGCAAGATGTCATTGTGTGCTCAACCGGTGTTATCGGTCAGCGCTTGAATATTGAGTGCATCGAACAAAATCTGCACACGCTGACCCTGTCCCCTAACGGCTCGGACGCGGCTGCAAACGCCATTATGACAACTGACACCGTGCCCAAAACCATCGCGGTTTCCTTCTCGGTGGACGGCAAGACCTGCCATCTGGGCGGTATCTGTAAAGGTTCGGGCATGATTCACCCCAACATGGGCACCATGCTGTGCTTCCTGACCACAGACTGTGCGATAGACGGCAAGCTGCTTCAGGCACTTTTGCTGCGCGCGGTGCAAAAATCCTTTAACCGCGTATCGGTTGACGGCGACACCTCGACCAACGACACCTGTTCCATTCTAGCAAACGGCATGGCGGGCAATTCGGTCATTGAGTCGGCTGACAGCGCCGACGCGCAAACCTTCTACGAAGCACTCGAAGCGGTCTGCATTTCGCTGGCACGCCAGATTGCAGCCGACGGCGAAGGCGCATCCCGCCTGATAACCTGCACGGTGCACGGTGCAGCCGACGAGGACACCGCTGAATCGCTCGCAAAAGCGGTGTGCAAGTCCTCTCTGGTCAAGGCTGCCATGTTTGGCGCTGATGCAAACTGGGGCCGTATTTTGTGCGCGATGGGCTATTCGGGCGCGTCGTTCGACCCGGAAACCGTCGATGTGTGCTTTACTTCACCCGCCGGTTCGATTGCCGTCTGCAAGGCAGGCCGCGCACTCGATTTCGATGAAGAACTTGCCAAAAAGATTTTGCTGGAAAAGGAAATCACCATCGACATTACCCTGCAAGCTGGAACCGCTTCGGTTACGGCTTGGGGCTGCGACCTGACTTACGATTACGTCAAAATCAACGGCGATTACCGCACCTAAGGAGAATGACATGAACAAGCTTGACCCCAGCGACAGCGCAAACGTTCTGGTCGAAGCGCTGCCCTATATTCAGGAATATTACGGCCAAACCGTCGTTGTCAAATACGGCGGCAATGCTATGATTAACGAAGAACTCAAAGATGCCGTCATTCACGACATTGTTCTGCTCTCACTCGTCGGTGTGCGCGTCGTAGTCGTACACGGCGGCGGCCCCGAAATTTCGGATATGCTCAAAAAAATCGGCAAAGAATCGCGCTTTGTCAACGGTCTGCGCTACACCGACCGCGAGACCATGGACATTGTGCAGATGATTCTGTGCGGCAAGGTCAACAAAGACCTTGTTACCCTGCTCGAACACGCGGGCGGTCAGGGCATTGGACTGGGCGGCATGGATGGCGGTATGTTCCGCGCCAAGCGCCTGACCGATGACGACGGCACCGATTACGGCTATGTGGGCGATATCGTCGAGGTCAACCCACAGCCGGTCATTGATGTACTCAACCGCGGCTATATTCCGGTTGTCTCGACCGTTGCACAGGGCATTGACGACGATACCAATTACAATATTAACGCTGACACCGCGGCTGCAAAACTCGCCATTGCACTGGGCGCAAAAAAACTGATTTTGTTGACCGATGTGCGCGGCCTGCTGCGCGACCCCAAGGACGAAAGCACACTGTTGACCCGCCTGAAAGTATCCGAAGTGCCCGCACTCATCAAAGAAGGCATTGTTTCGGGCGGCATGATTCCAAAGGTAGATTGCTGTGTGGAAGCCGTGCGCAAGGGTGTCGAACGCGCCAACATTCAGGACGGCCGTGTGAAGCACTCCATACTCATTGAATTGCTCAGTGATGCCGGTGTTGGCACCATGTTTATCTAAAAAACGAGGGATACACTTATGACTTATCAGGAACTCAAGGCAGACGAAGAACAATACGTCATGCAAACCTATGGACGTTTTCCCATTGCGCTTGACCACGGGCAAGGTGCGCAGTTGTGGGACGTCGAGGGCAAACGCTATATTGACTTGGCTTCGGGCATCGGGGTCAACTGTCTGGGCTACAACCATCCGGCTTTGACCAGCGCAATCGAAAACCAGATTCACAAACTGATGCACGTTTCCAATCTGTTCACGACCGCGCCGATGGTGCAGACCGCAAAAACACTGGTCACGGCTACCGGTATGGGCAAGGTGTTCTTTGCCAATTCGGGCGCGGAAGCCAACGAAGGCGCCATCAAACTGGCGCGTAAATACAGCTTTGACAAGTACGGCGCAGGGCGCAACCACATCGTAACCCTGTGGAACTCCTTCCACGGCCGCACAGTTACCACGCTCAAAGCCACCGGTCAGACCCGTTTCCACGACTATTTCTTCCCGTTCACCGAGGGCTTTGACTATGCGGCGGCTGGCGATTTGGACGACCTCAAATCCAAAATTACCGACTCCACTTGCGCCGTAATGATGGAGCTGATTCAGGGTGAAGGCGGTGTTCTGCCGCAAGACCCGGCTTTCGTGCAGGCAGTTGCCGCACTGTGCCGCCAAAAAGACCTGCTTCTTATCATCGACGAAGTGCAGACCGGTATCGGCCGCACCGGTTCGCTGTTCTGCTTCCAGCAGTACGGCATCACCCCCGATATCGTCACGATGGCCAAGGGCTTGGGCGGCGGTGTGCCCATCGGCGCGGTAATGGCTGCGAAATCGTGCTGTGATGTGCTCACGCCGGGCACCCACGCTACCACCTTCGGCGGCTCCCCGACCGTATGCGCTGCCGCAAACGCCGTTCTTTCCATCGTCAATGACCCCGATTTTCTCGCCCAAGTGTGTGAAAAGGGCGAATACCTCAAAAATAAAATCCTTGCACTCGGTTCTCCCGCCATTCACGGGGTACGCGGTAAGGGCTTGATGCTGGGCATCATCGTGGACGAAGGACAGCACAGCGTCTTTGCTCAAAAGCTCATCAGCCAAGGCGTGCTTGTTATCACCGCTGGTAAAAATGCTGTCCGCTTGCTGCCGCCGCTCACGATTACTTACGAAGAACTTGACGAAGCGCTTGCCATCATGAAAACTGTATTTTGCAACTGATTGAAAGGAAGATTTTGATATGAAGCATTTACTCAAACTGCTCGACCTGTCCACCGATGAAATTGTATCCATTCTGGACTTGGCTGACCAGCTCAAGTATGAAAAGAAAAACAACATCTCTCACCGTGTACTGGAAGGCAAATCGCTGGGCATGATTTTCCAGAAGTCCTCCACCCGTACCCGTGTTTCCTTTGAAACCGGTATGTACCAGTTGGGCGGTCAGGCGCTGTTCCTGTCCTCCCGTGACCTGCAAATCGGTCGCGGCGAACCGGTTCAGGATACGGCGCGTGTGCTGTCGCGTTATCTTGACGGCATTATGATTCGTACGTTTGCGCAGAAGGAAGTGGAAGACCTCGCCACTTACGGCTCTATCCCGATTATCAACGGCCTGACCGACTTCTGCCACCCCTGCCAGGTACTGGCTGACCTCATGACCATCCGCGAAAAGTATGCTTCGCTCGACGGCCTCCAGCTCACCTACATCGGTGACGGCAACAACATGGCAAACTCGCTCATCGTGGGCGGTCTGAAAACCGGCATGAAAGTACATGTTGCCTGCCCCGAAGGATACCAGCCCGACCCCACTGTTTTGGAATTTGCCAAGGGCAACCCGAACTTTATGCTGACCACCGACCCGATGAAGGCCGCAGAAAATGCCGATGTCGTTTACACCGACACTTGGGCATCTATGGGTCAGGAAGAAGAAAAGGAAGCACGCGCCAAGGCATTCCAGGGCTATCAGGTCAACGACACCCTGATGGCAGCCGCACACGAAGGCGCAATGGTACAGCACTGCCTGCCCGCATACCGTGGTCAGGAAATCACCGAGGAAGTCTTTGAAGCACACGCAGACGAACTGTTTGAAGAAGCAGAAAACCGTCTCCATGCGCAAAAGGCGGTTATGGTCAAGCTCATGGGTGAGCAGGCATAACCATCTTTGCTATCACAATCAAAAAAGACCGGGGGTCGCCCCGGTCTTTTTGCGTTTGCGCCTAAAATATCTTGCACAATTCAGAAAATATTTTTGTATTTATCCAAAGATTCCAAAATATTTTTTGCTTTCACATTGCTCTGTTTGCCTCACCAAAGATTATCCCGTTATTTTTGTTTATTTTTTCTTATTTTCTACGCAAATACCGCGGTTTGTGCTATAATAAAAAGCGTTGTTGCACAACCAAAAAAAGAGCGGTATGTTTCGCTCTACAAAAAGGGGTTCTGAAAAAGATGTTTTTGGAAAACGCGATTTCCTGGCTGCGCGATTTCATTTGGGGCGTACCCATGATTGTGCTGCTGTTCGGAACGCATCTGTTCTTGACTTTCCGACTCAAATTTATCCAGCGCCATACCTTTCACGCGGTCAAGCTGTCTACCCAGCCGGACACCGGTGCACATGGCGACATCTCACAATTCGGCGCACTGGCTACGGCACTGGCCGCAACCATCGGCACCGGCAATATCATCGGTGTCTCGACTGCTATCGCACTCGGCGGCCCCGGCGCGGTCTTTTGGTGTTGGATGACCGGTGTATTCGGCATCTCGACCAAGTATGCCGAATCGCTGCTGTCTGTCAAATACCGTGTTCAATTGAAAGATGGCTCGATGGCAGGTGGCCCCATGTATACCATTGAACGCGGCTTGGGTAAAAAATGGTTGGCTGTGCTGTTCGCCGTGTTCGCTGTACTGGCAACTTTCGGCGCGGGCTGCACCGTGCAATCCCATGCAATTACCGACGTTATCCGCACTTCGTTCGGTGTCAATCCGGCGATTTCGGGCGCGGTGGTCACGGTCTTAACCGCTATCGTCATTCTGGGCGGTGTTAAGCAAATTTCCAAAGTCTGTGAAAAACTGGTGCCGTTTATGGCGCTGTTCTATATTGTAGGCTGTGCGGTCATCTTGTTCTTAAACCGCGCGTTCCTGCTCCCGGCACTGTCCACCATTCTTTCTTCCGCCTTTTCCCTGCAATCGGTAACCGGCGGTTTCCTCGGTTCTGCAATGATGGTCGCCTGCAAATACGGCGTTGCACGCGGCTTGTTCTCCAACGAATCGGGCTTGGGCACGGCTCCGATTGCCGCTGCTTCGGCGCAGACAAAAAACCCGGTGCGTCAAGCACTGGTTTCCATGACCGGTACATTTTGGGACACGGTCATTGTATGCGCGGTCACAGGTATTGTCATTGTATCCACACAGCTTCGCTTGCCTGAACTGTATGTCGGCGTGAAAGACGATGCCCTGACACAAATTGCCTTTGCTCAGCTTCCCTATGTGGGCAGCTATGTACTGGCAATCGCGCTTTCCATCTTTGCGTTCACCACAATTTTAGGTTGGTCTTATTACGGCGAACGCTGCGTCACCTATCTGTTCGGTGCCAAGCGTGTGACCGTATATCGCATTATTTTCTTGCTCGTTCTCTTCTATGGTGCGATTGCCGACCTTGGCATTATCTGGACATTCTCAGACCTAATGAACGGTCTGATGGCATTTCCCAATCTGGTTTCTATCCTGTTATTGTCCGGCGTTATCGTGAAAGAAACACAACATTATTTGTGGGATAAGCGACTGGACGAACATGCACCACCTGCTGTGCAGGTAGATGCCTGAATCACTGAAAAAATATACCCCCAACTGAAAGACCTCCATTCATGTCCAAATTGGTCATGGAATGGAGGTCTTTTTATCATCATATTAAATCAAGACTCCTTCGCAGTGGTCGATTTCATGCTGAATAATTTGTGCCGTCCATCCTGTGAACGTCTTAAAACGGGTTTGAAACTGTTCGTTTTGATACTGCACCTTGATGGACTTCCACCGCGTCGCTGTGCGCATACCAGACAGCGACAGGCAACCTTCTTTTATCTCATACCGGTCGGATTTTTTGATAATTTGTGGATTGAACATGACCATATATTCTCCGTCACATTCAAACGCAATGATGCGTTTGTTTACACCTATCATATTGGCCGCCATCCCTACGCACCCTTCACGATGGGCTTGCAGCGTTTCCAACAGGTCAGCCGCAACCGAGATATCCTCTATGGTTGCAGGCTGGGCTTTTTGCGCTAAAAATTCTGTGTCTTTACAAATTTCTCGTACCATTTCTCATTCTCCCTAAACGGTTTACGGCGGAAAATAAAAGCGGCGCAGATAGCGCCGCTTTTATCTAATTCCTGCGATTAGAATGCAATCTTCTTTGCCAAGTAGTGCACCAAATCTTCGATTTTAATGCGCTCCTGCTCCATCGTGTCGCGGTCACGAACGGTGACGCAGCCATCCTGCTCGGTTTCAAAGTCCACGGTGATGCAGAACGGGGTGCCGATTTCATCTTCACGACGGTAACGCTTGCCGATAGAACCAGCGTCGTCAAAGTCTACATTAAACTTTTTAGACAGCTTTTCCCAAACCGGCATTGCCTGTTCGGTCAGCTTCTTGGACAGCGGCAAAACTGCGGCCTTAAACGGTGCCAGTGCCGGATGCAAGCGCAGAACGGTGCGCACATCATCCTTACCGTTCTTGTCCTGACCAACCACTTCTTCATCATACGCATCACACAGGAATGCCAGTGCAACACGGTCAGCGCCCAACGACGGCTCGATGACATACGGAATATACTTTTCGTTTGCTTCCTGGTCAAAGTATTCCATCGAAACGCCAGACGTTTTCTGATGCTGGGTCAGGTCGAAGTCGGTGCGGTCGGCAATGCCCCACAGCTCACCCCAGCCAAATGGGAACAAGAACTCAATGTCGGTTGTTGCATTGGAGTAGTGCGACAATTCTTCGGGGTCGTGGTCGCGCAGACGCAGGTTTTCATCCTTCATGCCCAGCGACAACAGCCAGTTATGACAAGCATCCTTCCAATATTTGAACCATTCCAGGTCGGTGCCCGGCTTGCAGAAAAATTCCAGTTCCATCTGTTCAAATTCACGGGTACGGAAAGTGAAGTTACCCGGTGTAATCTCGTTGCGGAACGATTTACCTACCTGTCCGACACCAAACGGAATCTTTTTACGGGTGGTGCGCTGAATGTTCTGGAAGTTGACGAAAATACCCTGTGCAGTCTCCGGACGCAGGAAAATTTCATTCTTCGCGTTTTCGGTGACGCCCTGGAAAGTCTTGAACATCAGGTTAAATTGACGAATATCGGTAAAGTTATGACCGCCGCAGTTAGGGCAGGCAATCTGATGTTCCTGAATATAGGTCATCATCTGCTCATTCGACCAGCCAGCCGGATTTTCACCGGTTACGTCCTCAATCAATTGGTCGGCACGATGACGGGTCTTGCAGTCCTTACAGTCCATCAGCGGGTCAGAAAAACCGCCTACATGGCCAGATGCCACCCAGGTTGTCGGATTCATCAGGATAGCGGAATCCAGACCAACGTTGTACGGCGACTCCTGCACAAACTTCTTGCGCCATGCAGCCTTGACATTGTTCTTGAACTCAACACCCAACGGGCCATAGTCCCATGTATTGGCAAGGCCGCCGTAAATTTCAGAGCCGGAGTACACAAAACCGCGTCCTTTGCACAGGGCGACGATTTTTTCCATGGTCTTTTCGCTGTTCTTCATTTTTATTTTCTCCTTTCGGCGTATATGGCGTATACGCACTGCATATTAAAAGGTATATACCGTTAGTCTATCAGTTTAAGCGGCAAAGTCAAGCACCTTGCCCCAATTCTGCGGCAAAAAACTGCACAAAATTCTGTTGCCCTGCGAAAACTTGTTTTCACTCTTGACGGTTTTGCCGATACATGATAAACTATATAGGCAGCAAAAAATTATAATCTATTATCCGGGTGTAGCGCAGCTGGTAGCGCGCCTGCTTTGGGAGCAGGATGCCGCAGGTTCGAATCCTGTCACTCGGACCATCATCGGAGCAAAGCGAACTTTGCTCCGATATTTTTTTGCAGATTTAACAAAAAATCGGGTCGCGGCAAAATGCTTCAACCCGATTTTTTTATTTTATGACTCAGATTTCAAACGGGTCAGTTCCAACCCGGTCAGGTACTTCTTCTGGAAGTATTCAACTGCTTCCCGGAATTCCGGAGAAGCCTTATACGCATGTTTACTGAAATCATGGGTATCAAAGCCCTTTTTGCCCTCAGCCAACTGAATGGTATAAATGGCGATATTGGAACAGTGGTCACCAATCTTTTCCAAGTCGTGCACGATTTCCAAGAACGGCAGGCCGGTTTGAATGGTACACGAACCGGTATTCAAGCGCTCAATGTGCCGGTCTTTCAAGATAGCCTTGAGCATGTCCACAACTTCCTCAATCGGTTCTACCTGTCTTGCAATCGAAGCCGAGCGTTCCAGATAGCCATTGACGGTCTTTTCAAGCAATTCACTGACCGCATCGGCCATAATTTTGAGTTCTGACTGTGCTTCCTTGGAGAATTGGCCGCCTGTTTCGCGCAGCGAAGTGACCGCGTCGAAAATATTTTGCTCATAGTCGCCAATTTTTTCAAAGTCGCTCAGTGAATGCAGCATTTCGGCGTGCTGACGGCGCAGACCGCCGGGCAAATCCGAACGAATCTGCACCAAATACTTTGCAATCTCCACTTCCGCGCGGTCGAGGAAATTTTCCTGCTCCAAGAACAGCGGTGCATTTTGCGCCCCCCGTCCAAAGAGCGGGTCAACTGCCAGTGCATAGTTCTCAAGCGCTGCTGTGCCCATATCTGCAATACACCGCTGTGCTTGGTCAAGCGCAATGGTCGGGGTTGCCAACAAGCGCGGCTCCAACTTGGCCAGCGAATCGGGTTTTTCCTCGTCGGCTGGAATGGTGTGTTCGGCCAGATAGACCAAAACACGGGTAAACGGCAAAAACAGAATGGTCACAATCACATTAAACAAGGTGTGGAAATTTGCGATGCCTGCTTTATCAATCGCCGCTTCCCAAAAACCAAATCCCACCGTATACTGGAAAGTATAGACACCAACCAAAAAGACAATCGAACCGATGAGATTAAAGTAAAAATGCACCATTGCAGTACGGCGTGCATTTTTTGTGCCGCCGATAGACGACAGGAATGCCGTGATACAGGTACCGATATTTTGTCCCAGAATAATCGGGATGGCCGCCGAATAGGTAATCGCGCCGGTTGTAGACAACGCCTGCAAGATACCTACCGAAGCCGATGACGATTGAATGATGGCGGTAACGCCAGCGCCCACCAGAACACCCAAAATCGGATTGGATATGGTGGCGAACAGCGTAGAGAACTGCGGGATATCTGCCAGCGGTGCAACCGCCCCTTCCATGGTTGCCATACCGATGAACAGCACACCAAAGCCAATCAAGATGTCTGCGATGTTGCGACGGCGCTTGCTCTTGCTGGTCAGCATCAAGATAATGCCGATAAGCACCATGACATATGCGAAGTTCTTGGGCTTGAGCATCTGCATCAAAAAGCTCTCCCCCATCGCGCCCGACGAATCCAACCGCAAAATCTGTGCGGTAATCGTTGTGCCGATGTTCGCGCCCAAAATCACGCCGACCGATTGCTTGAGGGTCATAATACCGGCGTTTACAAAGCCGACGACCATAACGGTGGTCGCAGAGGATGACTGAATGACCGCTGTGACGACCATACCCATGAGCAATGCCGAAAAAATATTGCCGGTCATCTTTTCCAGCGTCTTTTCCAGCTTTGCGCCAGCCGCCTGCTCCAATCCGTTCCCCATCGTGGTCATGCCATAAATGAACAGTGCAAGACCGCCGGCCATCTGCACTAGGTTCATCAAATCAAACCCCATGATTCACTCTCCTTCTCTCATCTGGTTCTTGATTTGTTTCCAATTTTTTTTGGATTATTCTCCAAAAAACCACTGTTTTCATTATATCTTTTGAACATTCATGCTGTCAACCGTTTTACCGAACTTTGTCGCTTCTTGAAACGGAAAACTTTCTTTTATGCAGAGAGGTGCAATTTATGCAAGATTCTGTTATACTGGTCACAACCGCTGTCGAGCCGGGTGAACGCTCGGAAAAACGCTCGATTTCCGACCTCTATGGGGCAGCCTTGCAGCGCGTTGGACTGCTGCCGATGCTCTATGCAGGGGGTGACCCGCAAGCGCTTGTGCAGCACTGTGACGGGCTTGTGCTGGCTGGTGGCGGGGACATCGAACCGGCGCTCTACGGTCAGCCCCATCTCTCCCATCACCTATCCATTCACCCTGTACGCGATGCCGAAGAATTTGCCCTATTACGCGCGTTCTGCGCCGCGGGCAAGCCGGTCTTGGGCATCTGCCGCGGGCTTCAAGTCATCAACGTGTTTCTCGGCGGCACGCTGCAACAGGATATCACCGGACACGATGGGATTCCCCATTCGGTGACCAGTGTAGCCGGTACGCAGACCGCGTGCCTGACCGGTGGATTTTTCAAAGCCAACAGTTACCACCATCAGGCCGTTGCACAGCTTGGCCACGATTTACGCGCCAGCGCATTTGCGGGCGACGGCACAATCGAAGCGCTGGAGCACCAGTCCTTGCCCGTTCTGGGCGTACAGTGGCACCCCGAACGCATGATTCCGGGCTTGTGTGCCGACACACCTGCCGACCACAGTGCACTGTTTACTTATTTTATCCAAAGGAACACAAAAACATGAAAGATTATCGCATCGTGAATTTGGAACTGAATCACCCCTCCGTGCGCGACATGCCCGCACGCATCGAAAAAGAATTGCGGCAGGCGCGCGGGCATCAAATTCGCGTGCTCAAATTCATCCACGGTTATGGCTCAACCGGTCGGGGCGGCAAACTGCGCCCCGCTGTGCGTCAAGTGCTCGACCGCGTCTGTGCCGCTGGGCAAATTGTATGCTATGTGCCCGGTGAACGCTTTTCCATTTTTGACACCGACACCCAACGCGCCCTACAAACGTGCGCCGAACTGCGCCGCGACCCCGATTTGGAGCGGCACAACAACGGCGTAACCTTTGTACTGCTTTCTGTGCACTGAACGACAAAAAGGCAGCCATCTAAAAAAGATGGCTGCCTTTGTCTTATCCTGCAACGATTAGTTTAGGAAATCTTTGAGTTTTTTGGAGCGGCTGGGATGACGCAGCTTGCGCAGCGCCTTTGCCTCGATTTGGCGGATACGTTCGCGGGTTACGTTGAACTCCTTGCCCACTTCTTCCAGCGTGCGGGTGTGTCCGTCCTCAATGCCGAAGCGCAGACGCAGTACCTTTTCTTCGCGCGGGGTCAGCGTCTTGAGCACCTCTACAAGCTGCTCTTTGAGCAGCATAAACGAAGCCGCCTCAGCCGGTTCGGGCGCATCGTCGTCCGGAATAAAGTCGCCCAAGTGGGAGTCCTCCTCCTCACCGATGGGCGTTTCGAGCGAAACTGGTTCCTGTGCAATCTTGAGGATATCGCGCACACGGTCAACCGGCATATTCATTTCGGCTGCAATTTCTTCGGGGGACGGGTCGTGCCCCAGTTCCTGAAGCAACTGACGGGATACGCGAATGACCTTATTGATGGTTTCTACCATGTGTACCGGAATACGGATGGTACGCGCCTGGTCGGCAATCGCGCGGGTAATGGCCTGACGAATCCACCACGTTGCATAGGTCGAGAACTTAAAGCCCTTAGTGCAGTCGAATTTCTCAACCGCCTTAATCAGACCCAGATTGCCCTCCTGAATCAAATCCAAGAACAACATGCCGCGGCCCACATAGCGCTTTGCGATGGACACGACCAGACGCAGATTGGCTTCTGCCAAGCGCTTCTTGGCGCGCTCACCGGCCTTGACCGCCTTGTTGAGTGCGGCAATCTCATCGGCGCTGACTGCGGTTGCACCGGGCTGGGTCATGGCATCCAGCTTTTCTGCCGCCTGATTGCCCTCCAGCATCTTCTGCGCCAAATCCACTTCTTCCTCTGGCGAGAGCAAATCAACCTTACCGATTTCCTTTAGGTACATGCGTACCGGGTCGTCAATGGCAAAGCCTTCTGCCAGTGCGGAGGTATCAACCAGTTCTTCTTCTGGTACTTCCTCGACCGCGGACGCTTCAAACTCCTCGTCCTCCTCGCCCAGCGGCACATCTAACACGCCTGCACCCTCGATTTCGATTCCCTCATTTTCGAGCATCTCATAAACCTTGTCAATCTGGTCGGTTTCCAGCTCCAACGGCGACAGCGTGTCCGCAATCTCCTTCAGGGTCAGTTTTCCGTTTTTCTTGCCTCTTGCCATCAAATCCTTGACGACCTGCACTTGCTGCGCGAGCTGTTCTGCACTTGCCATATCTTATTTGCCTCCCATTTTATCTGCTTTCATTTTGGAAAAGGTAATCATCGGGTCTTCCCCGCCGGCCTCGGGCGGTTGTTCCAGTTTGCGCTGCGTCCGCCGTTCGTCCATGATTTTTATGTAATCGTCGAGTGCCTGCTGCCGCCGTTCTGAAACCGGCGTGCGGGATAAAATCCCGGACAGCAAAGCCAGTTCGCCGTCATCTAGGTAACCTTCATATCCACTGATGGAAACTGGTGCGCCCTGTCGGTCGAGTTCGAGCGCATGGGCATAAATCTTGCCCAAAACCGGCGCGGTGAAATCCTCCGGTTTGAGCCGCTTTGCCAGCGGTTCAAGCAAGGCCGCGTCGGTGAACAACAGCGCCAAAACGCCTTCCTCCGCACGCGCGGCTTTGACATCGTCGTAGTGCAGCGCCCGGTCTTTGGGTTGTGCATTTTGCACGGCGGCGCGAATGGCGCGGTGTTCGGCTGTGCGTTCGCGCTTGCGGCGCAGCCCCATTGCCCGCCGCACTTCAACCGTCATTGCATCCTGCGTCACATCTGCCAGCTTTGCCGCACGTCCGGTGTAAATTTCCCGCTCGACCGAATTGGCAATCGCTGCCAGCATTTGCGCCGCTTCCTGCACAAAGGCCACCCGCTGGTCATCTTCGGTCAAATCAAACTTAGCCGCAATCTGTTCCAGCCGATAGGCGTTATGCCCTTCACTGCGCTCGATAAGCCGCCGAAAGGCGTCCGCGCCTTTGTCCTTGATAAATTCATCCGGGTCTTTCGCGCCCGGAATGCGCAGCACATTGACCTGTAAATCGGCGCGTTTTAGAATATCAATCGCGCGCTGGGCGGCAGCTTGTCCAGCTCCGTCCGCATCGTAGGAAATAATGATTTTTTTGGTGTGCCGCGCAATCATGCGTGCCTGTTCTTCGGTCAATGCCGTGCCCAAGCTGGCAACCGCGCTGTCAAATCCGGCTTGATGCAGGGCAATGACATCCATATAGCCCTCAGCCAAAATAAAATAATCACTCTGGGTCTTTTTCGCCAAGTTGAGCGCAAACAGGTTGCGTCCCTTGTGAAAAATACGGGTGTCGGGCGAGTTGAGATACTTGGGCTTGGAATCATCCATTACGCGCCCGCCGAACGCGATGACCTGCCCGCGCACATCAATAATGGGAAACATCACGCGCCCACGGAACTTATCATAAATCGCGCCTTTTTCATTCTTGACCGCAAGACCTGCATCCAGCAGTTCTTCCTTGGTGTAGCCCTTTTTCATCATCGCATCCATCGTCGCGTGAAAGGAATCGGGCGCATAGCCAAGCCCAAACCGTTTCATGGTCTTGCGGGTCAGTCCACGCCGCGCGAAATACTGCTGCATGGGCGTATATTCGGGCAGCCAAAGGGTGTCGTAATAAAACCGTGCGGTGTCTTTCATCAGGGCAAGCAGCCGTTCCCGACGGTGTGCCGCCTGTGGGTCGGCGCTCTCCTGCGGCATTTTCAGTCCACAGCGGTCGGCCAAAAACCGAACCGCGTCCCGAAATTCCAAGCCCTCGGCGCGCATAATAAAATTGATGACACCGCCGCCCGCACCGCAGCCAAAACAGTGATAAATCTGCTTGTCAGGTGAAACCGAAAACGAGGCTGATTTTTCGTTGTGGAACGGGCACAGCCCGAAATAGTTTGCCCCTTGCCGTTTGAGCACGACATATCGGGAGACAATGTCCACAATATCACTGCGCGCATTGAGTTCATCTAAAAACGCATGGTCAATCGCCATTCGGCCTCACCTCCTTGGGGTTTGTGCTCAAGTTCGATTCCATGAGCGCGGTAAAAACAAATCTTTGCAACATGCAATCGCATAACGGTCGGTCATAGAAGCAAGATAGTCACAAACCACCCGTTCCCGACTGTCGCCGTCGTCTACCAGTCGCCGGTATGCGGCTGGTAATTGCTCAAAATGTCCGATGTAATATTCATAGAGCGTGCGCAGCATCCATTCTGCCCGGCTATCCTGCACAGCAGATTGCCCATCATACACCCGCTCGAACAAAAAGTGCCGTAAATCGAGCATTGCTTGTTCGGTCGGCTCGTCCATGCCAATCGCATGATTTTTCTGTCCATAGTCGATGACCGCATGTACCAACGTGTTAATGCGCCGTCCGTGGGTCGTGCCCAACTGGCTTTTTACCGCCTGCGGCAAGTCGCTTTCGGACAGAATCCCGGCGCGAATGGCATCATCTATGTCGTGATTGACATAGGCAATGCGGTCGGCATAGTGAATCAGGCGGCCTTCGGGCGTGCTGGCTTTTTGACTGCCGGTGTGGCAGGCAATGCCGTTTAGCACCTCCTGCGACAGATTGAGCGGCGCGATACGGCTGACCATGCGCACACTTTGCAGATTATGATGAAACCCTTCGGGGCAAACGGCCTGCAAAGCGCGTTCTCCGGCGTGTCCGAGCGGCGTATGCCCCAAATCATGCCCCAGTGCAATGGCTTCCACCAAGTCTTCATTGAGCCGCAATGCGCGGGCAATGGTGCGCGCAATCTGCGCAACTTCCAGCGTATGGGTCAGGCGGGTACGGTAGTGGTCGCCTTCGGGCGAGATAAACACCTGTGTCTTATTGGACAACCGCCGGAACGCTTTGGAATGAATGATACGGTCACGGTCGCGGGCAAAACAAGTGCGGATGGGACAGGGTTCCATAGGCGTTTGCCGTCCGGCAGACCGGTCGGAAAAGGTCGCCCAGTCGCATAAAATTTGGTGCTCCAATTGTTCGGTCTGTTCTCGAATGGTCATGCGGCAGCACCTCCGAAAAAAAATCCCTCTATTTATATATACGCAAACTGCCCGCAAAAAACTTTTTTTGCGGCAAATTTTTTTGAGATTTTTTCATCTTTGTAAAAGATGCACAAAATAATACATTTTTGCGCACATTGTCTGCACGCCTTGTTGCAAACGACAATCACTTCACGCGCCGTCCACGGAACGAAACTTCCATCGGCTCCGCATAAACCGTGCCCGCTGTCGCGTCGGCAAGTGCTTGGTTGAGGGCATCCAGCCCGCCAACCGGCTGCACCACGGTCAGTGTCACATCTGCGCCATAGTCAATGTCCTCGGTCGTGCAATCCTGTTCGGGCAAAATCTGCTGTACCACACCGAGCAGATTATACGGGCAGGCAATGAGCAGTGTTGCAAACCGGCTCATCTGCTGCACACCTGCGGCGGCGACCGCAAGCTGCACGCCCTTGGTGTAGGCGCGTACCAAACCGCCCGTACCCAGCAGGATACCGCCAAAATAGCGCGTAACCACGCAGCACACATTGACCAGCCCTTCATGCCGCAAGACATCGAGCATGGGCATACCGGCCGTTCCCTGCGGCTCTCCGTCGTCGGAATAGCGCATCAGATTGCCCTCGCGCAAAATATAGGCGTAACAGTTGTGGGTCGCGTCCCAATAGGTTTCCCGCATTTCTTTGATTTTTGCCGTGGCCTGCTCTGCCGTTTCCACCCGCCACAACCGGCCAATAAACTTGGAACGCTTTTCTACAAAGCTATCTTCGGCATATTCCGCAAACGGAATCAAATAATCCTTTTCTTCGGGTGTCATGGCTCGTCCACCTGATACTTGCGCATCTGTCCACATAATTTATCATCGACCACAACGGTCAGCAATGTTCCGGTTTCATTGTAATCGACCTCGGATACCTGTGCTTCGCGGTGCAGCAGGTCGAGCGCCGCGCCGTCGCTGTACGGGATGCACAACCGCATTTTATGTTTGCCGCGTCCGAGCGCGCGTTCAATGGCTTCCAGCAATGCTTGGGTACCCTCGCCGGTCTTGGCTGAAAACAGAACACCATCGCGCACGGCGGGCAATTCCTCACACCTATCCGCCTTATTGTAAACCATCACGCGCGGAATCTCCTGTGCGCCCAGTTGTGAAATGACCTGTTCAACCGTATCTACCTGTATCTGCCAGTCGGGGTCGGACACATCGACCACATGCAGCAGCAAATCGGCATATGCCAGTTCTTCCAGCGTTGCTTTGAAAGCGGACACCAGATGGTGTGGCAATTTGCGGATAAACCCAACCGTATCGGACAGCAAAATCTCCTGTGTGTCCGAAATGCGCTTTTTGCGCGTGGTGGGGTCGAGCGTGTCAAACAGGCGGTCGTTGGCCTCGATTCCCGCATCGGTCAGTTGATTCAAAAGAGTAGATTTGCCCGCATTGGTGTAACCCACGATGGCGACCAAGGGCAACTCGGTCTTTTTGCGCTGACGGCGCTGGACGGCGCGCACCTGCCGCACTTGTTCCAAGTCGGCGCGCAATTTATCAATGCGGCGGCGAATGTGCCGCCGGTCGGATTCCAGCTTGCTTTCGCCCGGCCCGCGTGTGCCAATGCCGCCGCCCAAGCGGCTCATCGCATGACCCAAACCAGCCAAACGCGGCAAAATATACTGATACTGTGCCAGTTCGACCTGCAATTTGCCCTCACCTGTGCGCGCACGCTGGGCGAAAATATCCAAAATCAGCGCCGAGCGGTCTAAAATCGTGCGGCCTGTCTGTTCTTCGAGCACGCGCATTTGAGAGGGTGACAGCTCATTGTCAAAAATAATCAGCTCTGCGTCATTGGCCTCGGCCATCTGCCGCACTTCCTCCACTTTACCCTCACCGATAAAGGTTTTGGCATCGGGTGCGGGACGGGTTTGCAGCATCCGGGCAACCGGCTGTGCGCCCGCAGTCTCGACCAGTGCCGCCAATTCGGCAAGGGTCTGTTCGTCGGCATTTTCCTCTGCGCGGAAACTATGGCAGCTCAGTCCGATGAGTACCGCCCGTTCCACGCGCTTTTCCTGCAATTCCAGTTCATTCATGGTGTGCATTCGCCTCCTGAAAACAATGGTTTTGTGTGGCGCTTGCCGTCAACCCGGCTGGAAGAAAAGAAAAACCATCGAAGTGACCTTCGATGGTTTCATCTTACTTGTCCAGATTGAAACGCTTCTTGAAGCGATCAACACGTCCGCCGGTATCTACCAGCTTCTGCTTACCGGTGAAGAACGGGTGACACTTCGAGCAAACGTCAACGACGATGTTCTCCTTGGTAGAGCCAGTCTCAATGACGTTGCCACAAGCGCAACGAATGGTCGTCTGCTTATAATCGGGATGGATGCCCTGCTTCATGTTGTTTCACCTCTTTCCGGTTATGCCTTACAGTCGTAAAAATATAATACCATACGCCCGAACGGATTGCAAGTATTATTTCAAATTTTCCACAAAAAACTTTATTTTTTGTAGACGAGGTCGGCTTCCGTCCAGTCCTTGAGCACGGGCTGCATGGAACGCGCGATTTTCTTTGCGCCCTCCAGGTCGTGCAGCAAGTAGTTTCCGCACTCAATGCGGCTGACACCGGGCACGTCGCCGGTGAAGTCGGCTACAAAGTCCATCGTCTGCTGTACCAGCCGAATGGCATCTGCTGGCTTCATGTCGCGCACCAGAAAATAAAATCCGGTCTGGCAGCCCATCGGGCCGGCATAAATGATTTGCGAAGCAAATTCAGAATTGCGTACATAGGTTGCAAATAAGTGTTCAAACGTGTGCGAGGCAGCCGGTTCCAGATAAACGCCGCCATTGGGCGTTACCATGCGTACATCATACGTTGTAATATCTCCATCAATGCGCGAGGTATACATACCGGGTGTGAGCAGGTCGTGGTTGACTTCAAAACTTGCAATTCGTTTCATCACAACATTCTCCTTTTTTGTCTGTTCTGTCTGTCATTATAAAACCCTGCACGTCAAAGTGCAATCCCTTTTGCCTTAACCGGTCTTTTGTGGCGGCAATACCGACACAATGATATCACGCACCTGTTCGGGCAAGGTTTTTGCCGCTTCGCGCGTCAAATTCTCTGTTGCAACCGGCTGATGAATGGTCACGCGCACGGTGCCCGGATGAATCCAAACGCCCTGCGCCTCCATCAGCCGGTAAGAACCGTCAATCGTGACCGGCACCAGCGGCACGCCTGCGCGTGCCGCAATGCGGAATGCGCCCGACTGAAACCGGTGCATCGCGCCGCCGCGCGAGCGCGTCCCTTCGGGAAAAATGGTAATGCTGCGGCCACTCTTGAGCAGCTTTTCCCCGTCCAGAATGACCTGTGCCCCGGCGCGCGGGGAAGCGCGGTCTACAAACAGACAATGCAGATGACGCATCCAAGTGTGTACAAACGGCAGCCGCGCCAACTCCTTTTTTGCAACCAGTCCATGCGGTTCGCGCAGGACGGTCAACATAATCGGAATGTCAAAATTGCCCTGATGGTTGGCAATATATACGGCTGGGCCGTCGGGCAAGTGCTCGCGCCCGGTGACTTCCACCTTTGCGCCCGCCAGCCGCATCAGTCGATGCGCCCAGCGGTTGACCATGCGCTGTACCAGCACATCGGCTCGCACATCCTGCCCGCGTTTTTCCAATATCCAAATGTAACCACTGACCGGAATTGCCGCCAGCAGATACAGCCAGAAATACACAAACCAAATGATTGTCCGCATGTGCCGTTCCTCCTATGCGCGTGGCTCCAAATGCTTGATTTCCCTCTGGTAAATGCGCACCAACACAACATAGGAAACCACAAGTGAGATATATTCGGCAATGGGAATGGAATACCAAGTTGCCTGCAAGCCGAAGAAGTGCCCGAGCACAGCCGCTGCGGGCAGAATGATGCACAACTGACGGCAGAACGACACCACGAGCGATGCCAAGCCGTGTCCGACCGCCTGAAAAACCGTGGAATTGATGATACCGAAACCCGCACCGATAAAGGACAAGCTGATAATGCGCAATGCCGGAATACCGATTTTGAGCATATCGGCTGTTGCGGCCGGGTCATCGGCTGGCGTAAACATGCCTATCATCTGCGCCGGGAACACCTGGAAAATGACCACACCAATGGCCAGAATGACCAGCGCCGAACCAAGTGTAATGCGGTAAGCGCCCATCAATCGACCACGGTCACGCGCGCCGTAGTTGTAGCCCATAACAGGCAGTGCGCCCTGATTGAGTCCAAAAACCGGCATAAAAATAAAGGTTTGGAGCTTGAAATACACGCCGAGCACGGTGACAGCCGTTTCAGAAAAGTGAATCAGAATACTATTCATGCCCGCGGTCATGACCGAGGACAAACTCTGCATAATGATGCCCGGCAGTCCGACCTGATAAATTGCCCCTAGCATGCGCAGGCGGGGACGCCATCCGCGCATACGCAAATGCAGCACTTTTTGGTGAATAAATACGCCCCACAGACCGATGAACATGCCGATAACCTGTCCGATAACGGTTGCAATCGCGGCACCGCGAATGCCCAGTTCCGGGAACGGCCCAATACCAAAAATCAAAAGCGGGTCAAGTATAATGTTGATAATCGCGCCGCACAGTCCCTGATACATCGGTATCATCATATTACCGGTCGATTGCTGAATTTTTTCGCACATAATCGAAACCATGACAAAAATACTCAGCCCAACCGCAATGTAGGAATACTGTACCGCCTGTTCCAGCACCTTACTATTTTCGGTAAATCCGGCCAAAAACGGACGGCTGGCAAAAAATCCAATCAATACGAACACAATGCCGCCCAGCACCGAAAGTGCAATGCCGTGTTCGGCCGCATGGGTGGCCTTTTCGTTATCTTTTGCCCCCAAACAGCGCGCAATGAGCGAGTTAACACCCACGCCGGTACCGACTGCAATCGCGATGACCAGCTGCTGAAGCGGAAACACCAGTGAAACAGCGGTCAGCGCACTGGCCGAATACCGCGCCACAAAGATACTGTCCACGATGTTGTAAAGCGCGTTGATGAGCATGGAAATCATCGCGGGCAGCGCCATACTGAAAATGAGCGGGCCCATGCGCATGGTGCCCATTTTTTGTTGTGACTGCAAATCAATCCCTCTTTTCTATCTATTTTTTTGATTCCCCTCAACCTATTTTAAGGCACTATGCTATTCTACCCGAAGAAAGCGCCCTTTGCAAGCACTGATTGCGCGAAATTTTGACAAAAATTTGAAACTTTTTTGGTATGGTTTGCAACTTCATTCGCCCGACTGCCGCGCGATAAATTCCGGCCGCAATTTGGAGTACATGATTTTTTGAGCGCTGTATAATCCGGAATATCCGGACAGCATATAGGACACTGCGCAGCCCAATGCAAACAACAACAGCCCATCGCCGCCAAACAATTCATAGGCCAGTAAAATCGAGGTCAACGGGCAGTTGGTCACGCCGCAAAATACCGCAACCATGCCCACACCTGCACCAAACGAACCCGATAACCCCAAAAATCTGCCATAATAGCAGCCAAATGTTGCACCGACAAAAAAAGCTGGTACAATCTCGCCGCCTTTGAATCCTGCCCCCAACGTCAACGCGGTCAGCACCATTTTTATCAGGAAGGCTGCCGGATGGGCGTAACCGGTAAACGCGCGCCATATTTGTTCCATCCCCGCGCCGTTATAATCCCGATTGCCCAGCAGAAGCGTAAACACCACCACCAGACAGCCACCCACCAGCACACGCACATAGGGATTGGGCAAATAACGCGCATAAAACCGGTGTAAAATACCAAACACCTTGCAAAAAAGCACGGCAACCAGTGCACACAGCACCCCCAGCGCAACCACCTGTACCAGCGCCAGCGGGGTTAATTGTGGGATACCAAACACCAGAAACGCTTCGGGTACACCGCCCAACGCCCGCGCGGTCATCAGCGCCACCAGCGAGGCCAATAAACAAGGGAACATGGCCGCATAATACATCACGCCTACGCTGACCACTTCCATTGCAAACACAGCCGCGGCCAGCGGTGTGCCGAACAGCGCCGAAAATCCTGCCGCCATGCCGCACATCTTAATTACACGTTCATCCTTGTCATCCAGACGCATAAACCGGCCGACATAAGCAGAAATCGAACTGCCCATTTGCAGCGCCGCGCCTTCCCGTCCGGAAGAACCGCCGAACAGATGGGTGAGCACGGTTGCCACAATGATAAGCGGTGCGGTACGCAGTCGAATCGGTGCATTATCGCGCACCGAAATCAGCACCAGATTGGTACCGCCATCGCGCGCCATATCGCACACCCGATACAACCAGACAATGAACAGACCGGCAAGCGGCAGTCCGAACAGCAGAAACGGATAGGTTTTGCGCCATGCGGTGACTTGTGCAATGGCGTGATGAAATCCCACACCAACCGCGCCGACCAACACGCCAATTATGACCGAAAAGAAAATCCAGCGCACAAATACCCCTGCACCTTGCATCATATGGTGTGTTATTTTTTGGCTTGCCGTTTGGTTTTGTTTTTCTTTTTCCTCCATCATTTTTCCCCCTTCCAACATCCCCCAACTGTCCTTATCGTATCATATCCTTTGTCAGATAGCAAGAACGGCCATCCCGAAAATGGGATGGCCGTAAATACGCGAACAAAGAATTTTCAGTTTTACTTGTGTACCGAAACAGCGGTATCTTTCAGCACAACATCGTGCGCACCGCCCTCAACAATCGAGGTTGCCGAAACCAGTGTAATCTTTGCCTTTTCCTGCAATTCCGGAATGGTCAGCGCACCGCAGTTGCACATAGTCGAGCGTACCTTGTTCAGTGTCAAAGTTACATTGTCCTTGAGCGAACCGGCATAGGGCACATAGGAATCTACGCCTTCTTCAAACGACAGCTTTTGTGCACCGCCCAAGTCATAGCGCTGCCAGTTGCGCGCACGCGCCGAGCCTTCGCCCCAGTATTCCTTCATAAAGGTGCCGCCGATGTTGACCTTGTTGGTCGGAGATTCGTCGAAGCGGGAGAAGTAACGACCCAGCATAATGAAATCTGCACCCATTGCCAGCGCCAGCGTTACATGATAGTCGTGTACAATGCCGCCATCCGAGCAAATCGGGATATAGATGCCGGTTTCCTGGAAGTATTCATCACGCGCTGCTGCGACTTCAATAACCGCGGTAGCCTGTCCACGACCAATGCCCTTTTGCTCACGGGTGATACAAATGGAGCCGCCGCCGATACCGATTTTGATAAAGTCTGCACCTGCTTCGGCGAGGAAGCGGAACCCTTCACGGTCAACGACATTGCCCGCGCCTACCTTTACGGTGTCACCGTAGTGTTCGCGAATCCATGAAATCGTACGCGACTGCCATTCGGAGAAGCCTTCAGAGGAGTCGATGCACAGCACATCGGCGCCCGCATTGACCAATGCCGGAACGCGCTGTTCATAGTCACGGGTATTGATACCTGCGCCAACAATATAACGCTTGTCCTTGTCGAGCAGTTCGAGCGTGTTTTCCTTGTGCGAGTCGTAGTCCTTGCGGAATACCATATAAACCAGATGGCCGTTCTCATCGACCAGCGGCAAAGAATTCAGCTTATGGTCCCAAATAATATTGTTTGCTTCTTTCAGCGTGGTGTCTGCCGGTGCTGTGATGAGCTTGTCAAACGGTGTCATAAACGACGAAACCTTCTCCGCAGTATCCATGCGCGAAATGCGGTAATCACGGCTGGTTACGATGCCCAACAGCTTACCGGTTGCTGTGCCGTCATCGGTTACGGCAACCGTAGAATGTCCGGTTTTTTCCTTGAGCGCCAAAATATCTGCCAATGTCTGGTCGGGCTTAATGTTGGAATCGGATACGATAAAGCCAGCTTTATAAGCCTTGACACGGGCAACCATTGCCGCCTCACTCTCAACGGTCTGCGAGCCATAGATAAACGAAATACCGCCTTCTCTTGCCAGCGCAATCGCCATCTTATCATCCGAAACCGCCTGCATGATTGCAGAAACCAGCGGAATGTTTGCATACAACGCAGACTCTTCGCCCTTTTTATACTTGACAATCGGGGTGCGCAGACTTACGTTTGTCGGCACGCACTCTGACGAAGAATAACCGGGTACCAGCAGGTATTCACTGAATGTGCGCGAGGGTTCCGAAAAATAATACGCCATAATGACTTCTCCTTTACCGCTTAATACTGATTTTACGTTATGTATCATTATACCGTTTTGGACAGACAAAGTAAACCCGTGTTTTGTCAAAATTTATGTGTGATTCGCACGCCTCGACCTATGCAATTCGCCGTGAACGGCCGTTTTCACTCTTACTGTTTCATTGTGCAATTGGTCTAATTCTTGTCTCCTTGCAGCGCATACCGAATGCGCGATTCTATAACCGCGCCCGGGTCATATTTTCCATTTTTAGCCACCAACTGTGACGGCACGATATCAAGGTACGCCAAATGCTGCACAAACTCCGAGGGCACATTTTCAAAAATCAATAAAGTCGCATTGTATTCGGTATCCTCAACGACCGTAGCTGGATACAGCGTGCCGCTGTCCGATACCAGATAGGCAGCACCGGGCGGTGTATTCTGGTCGCGCACATACGTCACCGGTGTAGTGCGGCAGACCACCGACAATGCCTGCGGATAGTAATAAGCCGTGTACATCATACTGGATTGACTTTCGTCCTTGCTTTCCTGCCAAATCACTTCCCGTTCCAAATCGCCGCCAATTTGGTCGGAAATGGTTTCCATATGCGCTGTATACAGGTCACTATGAATATACTCATATTTTTGCGCAAAATAAAACATTGGCATCGCCAGCAGTATCACCATCAACAATGCCTGTGCAATGTGCGCTTGATGCGCTTTCAAAATAGACATTTCCGCACCCCACTTCTTTTTCGTACACTCTTACTTTTATTTTATTGTAACAGTCTGTCGAATAAATGTATATGGGGCATTTATCATAAAATCGCCTACTTTTTTTTGACGAGGAACACCTGTATGTTTACCTGCAAAGATTGTCGATATTTTATCACACATTCTTCCAAAACAGCCAAACGCACTCGTGTATACGGGCATTGCACGGTTCCGCGCGTTAAAATTCGTCGTCCAGACAGTCAAATTTGTCCATATTTTACATCTAAAAACAAGCACTCATCACAGCCACAAGCAAAATAAAAAAGCAGAACCATTTCGGTTCTGCTTTTGTGTGCGCGTCTTGTTATCTTTCCGGGCCGTCGCCAGCCAAGTATTGTCACCGTTAACGAGCTTA
>OERG01000034.1_pt1 | contig 42235 bp, 38 predicted proteins | sample 1539951 | NCBI WGS metagenome assembly OERG01 (sample SAMEA3891870, study PRJEB23780) | metagenome | biome: terrestrial biome; feature: animal house; material: Caecal content | place: Italy | collected 2015-05-05
GCTGGAACCGGTGGAAGCGGCGGTGGAATTGCCGGAAGAACCACAGGCAGCCAGAACGCCGGCAGCGGACACTGCGCCGGCGGCCTTCAGGAAGTTGCGGCGAGAAATCATCTTTTTCATAGTTCTTCTCCTTCATAATCGTGTAAAAAGGGTGTATATTCGTTCTGCCCCAGGCAGGGCAGAAGAGAGACAAATCAGACGGCGGAGCCGCCCCGGGGCGGGCGGACGCTTTCCCCTTCCTGGATGGTGGGGGCCAGGATTACGGTCTGGGACGGGGTGCCGTGCTCGATCTGGCGGATCAGCAGCTCGACGCACCGCTGAGCCAGTTCACCGGTGGGCTGTACCATGGATGCCAGGGCCGGCACACAGTACCGGGACATCGAGATGCCGTCAAAGCCGATCACCGACACGTCTTCGGGTACCTTGTACCCGGCGCTGGCCAGGGCACGGATGGCACCGATGGCAATCACATCGCTCATGGCGAAGAGGGCTGTAAACTGGGCCCGGCGGGCCAGCAGCCCGTTCATGGTGTTGTAGGCGGCCTCAAAACTGTAGTTGGACAGGCCGTAAAGCTGGGGATCAAAGGTGAGGCCGTTGTCCTCCATGGCCTGCTGGGCGCCCAGGCGGCGCATCTTGCTGGGGTAACTGGTGGCCGGTCCGCCAATGACGCAGATGTTCCGGTGCCCTTTGGCGATCAGATAGGTGACAGCTTGGTAGGCTGCCGCCTTGTCATCCACCCCCACCATGGACAGGTTGGGAAAACTCAGCTCCTCCGACACCACGGTGGCCAGGACGGCCGGGATGGTGATGGAGTCAAAGCTCTGGCGGAAGTTTTCCACATTGCCTCCCAGAAAGATGATTCCCTTGGGCTTGATTTCTCGGAGGATTTTTTCTGCGGCCTCCATCTCGTTGGCGTTTTCGTCCAGGTAGGAGACAATGCCGCTGTAGCCGTAAAGCCCCACCACATGCTGCAGATGGACCAGGAAATCCGCAAAGAACATATTCTGGGTGCCCTTCACCACAAAGACCACACTGCGGGACTGCTGGATTTTCAGCTGGCGGGCGTTGGTGTTGGGTACAAACCCAACCTCCCGCATGATCCGCAGCACGTGCTCTTTGGTTTCGGGGCGGACATCGGGTCTGTCGTTGATGACCCTGGAAATGGTGCTGACCGAGCAGCCGCTGATGCGGGCGATATCTTTGATCGTCATCTGGCAGCAGCTCCTTTCTCTGTCAGGCCGGCCTGATGGCCGGTTTGTTCGGTATCGTTTGCGGAAACGTTCCCGACAGCTTCATTATGGCACAGATGCCCAAAAAAAGCAATAACATTTCACAAAATTTGGAAATATCATCTTAGGACACAGAACCTTTTTGTGCAGGTTGGAATGACGCAGAAGCAAGAATGCCGGAACTACCGGTTATTTCCGGTAATTGTGTGAAATTTCCGATGAAGTCCAGCCAAAACCCCTTTATTCCAGCGAAGATATGCGGATTTTGGATGCGGCCGGCGGAAAGCCGGAGAAAGGCGCTTGTCCCGCAAAAAAGTTGGTGCTATACTGTCCCTGTGAACAGCGCAGACCGCTGTCACTGGAAAGAGAGGGATGGATGATGTTGAAAAAACCTGTGATAGGTCTTGTACCCATGGTGAACCCGGAAAAGAGCCGCTGTGAAATGCCCTGGAGTTACTGCAACGCCCTGGAAGGGGCCGGGGCGCTGCCCATGATTCTGCCCCTGCTGACCGACCCGGACAGCCTGCGCCAGATAGTTTCCCTGTGCAGCGGGATTCTGCTGACCGGCGGGCCGGATGTGGACCCCGCCCGCTACGGGGAGCAGACGCTGCCGGCCTGCGGAACCATCATCCCCCAGCGGGATGAGATGGAAGCACTTCTGTTCCGGGCGGCCCTGGAAGCAGACAAGCCGGTTCTGGGGATCTGCCGGGGGATCCAGGCCATGAATGTGGCCCTGGGAGGCACCCTTTGGCAGGATCTGCCCACCCAGGTGGAAGGTTCTCTGAACCACACCCAGCCCGCCCCCTATGACAAGACCTGGCATAAGGTCTCGGTGACGCCGGGCACGCCCCTGGCTGATTTGCTGGGCGTGGAGGAACTGGAAGTAACCAGCCGGCACCATCAGGCGGTGAAAGAGGTGGCCCCCCGGCTGAAGGCTATGGCCTTCGCCCCCGACGGGGTGCTGGAAGCAGTCTGGATGCCGGGCCGGCGGTTTGTCTGGGGCGTCCAGTGGCACCCGGAGAGCGTATACCAGACCAGTGAGGCCAGCCGGAAACTGTTCGCCGCCTTTGTGGAGCAGTGCAGATAAGGAGACACCATGGAAATACGTTCCCTGGACCAGCAGGACAAATGCAGCATTTGCAGCTGGCAGTATCCGGAGCCTTACGGGATTTACAATTTGCCTTCCTGGGATGAGATGCAGCGGCAGGGCATCGGCTTTGCCCATCCCCAGAAAGCCCGGAATTTTTACGGCTTTTGGGAAGACAACGCCCTGATCGGGTTTGTCAACCTGATGGAAGAGGATGCCGAGGTGTTTGTAGGCATCGGTGTGGAGCCGTCCCGCTGCGGACAGCACAAAGGCAGCAGCATTCTCCGGCAGGCAGTACAGATGGCCCATCGCCTTTACCCGGGCAAGAAACCGTATCTGGAGGTGCGCACCTGGAACCAGCGGGCCATCCGCTGTTATCAAAGGGCGGGGTTCCAGATCGACGGTGAGCCGTTTCAGCAGGTTACCGGGGCCGGAACAGGAACCTTTTACCGGATGATCTATACAGGAAAGCCGGAATAAACAAAGCGCCCGCGCAGTTGGTTCAAGACTGCGCGGGCGCTTTTGCTGCAAGTGTCAGTGTTCCAGATAGATGGCGGACAGCAGGGCCCTGCCGGTGGCGGTGCGGAACAGGTGATCCCGGGCCGTTTCGATGGCGGCGCGGGGATAACTGCTCTCGTCGGCGTTCACCAGGTAGTCTGCTTCCAGCAGGATGCGGAAGTCGGGGTCCTCCCCGGCCGAGGGGGTGTGGTGATGGCTCACCAGCCACACCACCCGGTCAATGGCCTCGGGGGACAGGCCGCTGTCCTGCAGGAAATCCTGGGCCATGGGGCCGCCCTCCTGTTCCTGATGGGTGCCGTCGGTGTTGCCGTACTTGATGCGGCACAGGGGGCAGGCGATGTCGTGGAGCAGGGCGGCCGCTTCCAGGATGGTCTCGGTGTCGGCGGGCAGGCCCTCGGCGACGCCGATGGTCCGGGCATAGCTGTACACCTTCAAAAGGTGGTTGATGTCGTGAAGGTTGCCCTCAGATACAGCGATGATCTTTTGGGCAAGGCGGGAAATCAGCATACAGAAAATCCTCCCTCTCAAAAATAGGCCCCGGGACCAAAGGCCTGTCCCGGGCGCCCTGGATTTTCTGTATTATAGCACGCAAAAAGGGAAACTTCCATCTTTTGAGTGTTTTTGGAGGAAAACAAAAATCCAGTGCCATGCCTTGCCGGCACAGCACTGGAAAGAGATTTCATGCGGAAATTCTGTTACAGACTCAGGTGGTCCCAGTCAATTTTCCGATCCTTGTAGAAGTATTCCCGGTCGTGGTCGCTGATGGGGCGGAGCACCCGGCAGGGGTTGCCCACCGCGACCACGTTGGCAGGGATATCCTTTGTGACCACGCTGCCGGCACCGATGACGGTGTTGTCCCCGATGGTGACCCCCGGGACCACAATCACACCCGACCCCAGCCAGCAGTTGCGGCCGATGTGGATGGGCAGATTGTACTGGTACCCCTTTTCCCGCAGGGCGGGCAGGATGGGGTGGTTGGCGGTGGCCAGGGTGCAGTGGGGGCCGAACATGGTGCAGTCCCCCACATAAATGTGGGTGTCGTCCACACAGGTCAGGCCGAAATTGGCATAGACGTTGTTGCCGAAATGGACAAACCTGCCACCCCAGTTGGAGTAAAAGGGCGGTTCGATCCAGCAGTTTTCCCCGCATTCCGCCAGCATCTCATGGAGCATCCGGGCCCGCTTTTCCCGCTGGGTGGGACGGGTCTGGTTGTAGTCGTAGAGCCGTTCCAAGCACTGGTCCTGCACCGAGAGCAGATCGCCGGCGTTGGGATCATAAATCTGCTGGCTGTGAATTGTCTCCTCAAATCCCATGATGAACCTCCTTTACCGGGTCTTCCGGATCAGAATCTGTACACTGGGGTAGTCACCGTAGAGCTGGGGCAGGGTCTGGCCCGCATACATCAGCTGGGCGCCGGTGAATTTCTGCCCGGCGATGGCCTTGGCCCAGTCATGGGCGGGCAGTCCGGGATGAACCCCCTGAAGCTCAGCCCGCACCACTTTGTACAGGCTGTTGGGGTCCAGGCCCTTCCATTCAATATGGAGGGGGCGGGGGTTGCCCTGGGGATGGACCACTACCACGTTCATCAGGGCCTCCGAGCCGTCGGGGGCGGCAAACTGCCAGCCGTGCCAGAAATCGGCCCCGGCGGGGTTGGTGAGGCGGTAGTAGTCGCCGGTGCGGATCAGCTCCGCATAGCTCTGGTAGCGGGCAATCTGCCGCTTAACCAGGGAGAGTTCCTTGCGGGAGAGCTTGTTCAGATCCAGCTCGTAGCCGAAGGTGCCGGACATGGCCACCACACCGCGGGTGCCCAGGGGGACGGTGCGGCCGGTCTGGTGGTTGGGGCAGGCCGAGACATGGGCGCCCACGGCGGACACCGGATAGCCGAAGGAGGTGCCATACTGGATGGACAGCCGCTCGATGGCGTCGGTGTTGTCGCTGCACCAGATCTGGGGCAGATATGCCAGCATGCCGGCGTCAAATCGGCCGCCGCCGCCGGCGCAGCCCTCAAACAGCACATGGGGGAACCGGGTGGTCAGGCGGTCCAGCAGGGTGTAGACACCCATAATGTACCGGTGGAACACTTCACCCTGGCGCTCGGGGGGCAGGGCGTGGCTGTAGACGTCGGTCATGTTCCGGTTCATATCCCACTTGATGTATTCGATGTGGTTTTCGCTCAGCAGTTTGGTGAAGCAGTCGGTCAGGTAGTCCACCACATCGGGGCGGCTCATGTCCAGCACCAGCTGGCTGCGGCCCAGGACAGGCTTGCGGCCGGGCAGGGTCAGGGCCCAGTCGGGGTGGGCCCGGTACAGGTCGGAATCCTCGCTGACCATCTCGGGCTCAATCCAGATGCCGAATTTCATGCCCAGGTCATTGATCTTTTGGATCAGGGGAGCCAGGCCGCCCTGAAGTTTCTGGGTGTTGACAAACCAGTCACCCAGGCCGGAGGTGTCAGTGTCCCGCTTGCCGAACCAGCCGTCATCCAGTACCATCATGCCCACCCCCAGGCTTGCAGCCTTCTGGGCGATGTCGTAGATCTTGTCCTGGTCAAAGTGGAAGTAGGTGGCCTCCCAGTTGTTGATCAGCACCTGGCTGGTCTGGTTGGCGGTGCCGCGGCAGAGGGACTGCCGGATGAACCGGTGGTAGTGGTGGGACAGGTCGCTGAGACCCTCGTGGGTGTAGCACAGCAGCACCTGGGGGGTGGTAAAGGTTTCACCGGGGTTCAGCAGCCACCGGAACCCATCGGGGTGGATGCCGGTGACCAGACGGGTGGAGCCGTTGAAATCCACCTCAACGTCGGTGCAGTGGTTGCCCGAGTAGACCGGCATCACGCCGTAGCAGCTGCCATAGTCCTCGGTGGCGGCGGGCTCACAGAGGATCACAAAGGGGTTGTGGTGGTGGCTGGAAGCACCCCGCACACTGCCCACCCGGCGGGTATCATGGTCCAGGCGGGTCCGCTCCATCTGGCGCTCCATGGCATGGCGGCCGTGGAACTGGATCAGGTCCCAGCTGCCGAAGGGCAGGTCCAGGCAGGCCGATGCCGCCTTTTCCAGGGTCAGGGGCTGGCTGCCCTCGTTGGTAAACAGGACCGCCCGGGTGATCATATCCTGCTGCTCGTAGACGCCGTACAGCAGCTGCACCCCAAGGCCCAGTACAGGGTCCCGCATCTGGATGGCCAGGGTCTCGCAGTCGTCGCCATGGGAGGCGGGCAGGCCTTCCAGGGTGTAGGCGCCGGCATGGACGCTGTGGCTCTGGTAGATCAGCTCCAGGCCCCGGGCGCCCTGGGCGTCCGCCACATCGGCAGCAGGCACCCGGAAGTCGCCCCGGTTAGCGCCGGGATATTCCTGGGGCAGGACGTCCGGGGAGTAGGAACCACGGACGTTCTCCAATTCGTGATAGTCAGGCGAGAAGCCGTGGTCAGCGGCGGGGTAGAGATCAAAGTTGGAGGCGTCGCCGACGCTGCGGCCGTAATATAGATGGAGCAGATGGCCCATGGGGTCCAGCTGCATCTGATAGGTACTGTGCTGGGTGTGCAGGGTAAAAGTTGAGGTTTTTGCTTCAAATCGAATGCTCATGGTCGATTTTATCCTCCGCGTGTCTGGTGTGTTAAATTGTTCTTATTATAGCGGCAACAAGGTCAACAGTAAATATAGATTTGTTGACCTGGAACGAAAGTTGTTGCTCAAGAGGGGCAAAAACCTGGGCATTGCACCAACAGGCGATTCCGATTATAATAAAAGCACAGCCGGTCTCTGGTGCAGCCGGAGGCTGACAGGAGGGAAACGGTATGGAGAAAAAGAACAGCCGCAAGAAAGAAACCATCCAGCTGCGGTATTATGAGCTCCCGGAACACGAGCCAGTGCTGGCTCTGCTGGGGCCGGAGTGGGTCCGAAGCTACGGCACCGTTCCGGAAGACCTGCATTTTCACAATTTGATGGAGATTGGCCTGTGTCAGTGGGGAGAGGGAACCCTGTGGATTGACGGCCTGAGCGAGGTTGGCATCTTCTTCAGGATGTACGTTCCCATCATGAAGTCCACCTACGCAGCAGCGGCGGTCATCACCTTCATGAATGCCTGGAACGCCTACCTGTGGCCCAAAGTTGTCCTGAACAAGGCAGAAGCCCAGACCATGCCCATGCTGATCGCCAACCTGTCGGCCGGCTACAGCATCGACTACGGCGTCCTGATGATGGGCGTTCTGTTCTGCTCCATCCCCACCATGATCGTATTCTTTGTCCTGCAGAAGCAGTTCGCAGAAGGCATCACCGGTACGGTGAAGTAATCCCTGTCCCTTTTACGACGTAAAACCAAACAACAACTCTCCTTCATCATCCCGTATCACAGCCGATCGGATCTTGCCCAGGGGGCCGGCGTGCCCTCTGGGCGGGAGGAGAGTTTTTTTGAAATGAGGTATCACACCATGGCTGGATTTGACTATGCAAAGGTAAAAGATCCCACGTTTTTCCAGGAAAATGTCCTGCCGCCCCATGCCAGCGGCAAAAGCTATCCCACCCGGGAGGAGATGCTGGCAGGGGAGAGCTCCCTTGCCTTGAATCTGGACGGACTGTGGAAGTTCTCCTACGCGAAAAACTACGCCAGCGCCATCCCCGGCTTTGAAAAAGAGGATTACGACTGCACCCTGTGGGACGAAATCCACGTGCCGGCCCACATCCAGATGGAGGGCTACGATCTGCCCCAGTACGCCAACACCCAGTATCCCTGGGATGGCCGGGAGGACGTCCTCCCCGGGGAGATTCCCCAGCGGTTCAATCCGGTGGCAAGCTATGTCAAGTATTTTGAGCTTCCGGAGGCCATGCAGAACAAGCCCCTGCGGGTGGAGTTTGAGGGCGTGGAGAGCGGCATGGCCCTCTGGCTCAACGGCAGCTATGTGGGCTACACCGAGGACAGCTTCTCAGCCCATGATTTTGACCTGACCCCCTATGTCAAACCCGGCGTCAACAAGCTGGCAGCCCAGGTGTTCAAGTGGACTTCTTCCAGCTGGTGCGAGGACCAGGACTTCTACCGGTTCTCAGGCATCTTCCGCAGCGTCTGGCTCTACGCCATCCCGGAGGTCCATCTGGAAGACCTGTCGGTCCGGACCCTGTTTGAGGGGGATGACTTCTCTCATGCAGACCTGGATGTCAAGCTCACTGCATCCGGTGCGGGCACTGCGGTTCTGACCTTAAAGGACGGGGACCAGGCTCTGTTCACCGAGACGGTGGAGTTGAAGGAGGGCGCCTGCCTGCGCCGCCGGGTGGAGCAGCCCAAACTCTGGAGCGCCGAGGAACCGGTTCTCTATGATCTGGAGATTGTTCTCAACAATCCGGCGGGCCAGCCGGTGGAATACCGGACCCAGAAGGTGGGCTTCCGCAAGTTTGAGATGAAGAACAACCGGATGCTGATCAACGGCAAGCGTGTGGTGTTCAAGGGCGTCAACCGCCACGAGTTCAGCGCTGTCACCGGCCGGGCCTGCTCCTATGCGGAGATTGAGCAGGACATCCAGACCATGAAGCAGAACAACATCAATGCGGTCCGCACCAGCCACTACCAGAACCAGGATGCCCTGTACGACCTGTGTGACCGGTACGGCCTGTACATGATTGCCGAGAACAACCAGGAAACTCACGGCACCTGGGATGCCTATGGCTCGGGCGTCCGGGGAGAGGATTTCCTCCTGCCCAACGACCGCCCCGAGTGGAAAGAGATGCTGATGAACCGGATGCGGGCCACCTACCAGCGGGACAAAAACCACCCCGCCGTGGTGATCTGGTCTCTGGGCAATGAGTCCTTTGGCGGCAAGACCATGTATGAGATGTCCAACATGGTGCGCCAGCTGGATGACACCCGCCTGGTCCACTACGAAGGCGTGTTCTGGGATCCCCGCTATCCCCAGACCACCGATATGGAGAGCCGGATGTACGCCAAGGTCACCGACATTGAGGCCTACCTGGCCCAGGGTGACGTGCGGCCCTTCCTCAACTGCGAATACAGCCATGCCATGGGCAACTCCTGCGGCGCCCTCCACAAGTACACCCAGTTGGCCGACCGTGAAAACTCCGGCTACCAGGGCGGCTTCATCTGGGACTACATCGACCAGTCCATCTTCAAGAAGGACCGGTATGGCAAGTGGTTCCAGGCCTATGGCGGCGACTTTGGCGAGCGCCCCACCGACTACAACTTCAGCGGCAACGGCATTGCCTATGCCGGGGACCGCGGCCCCTCTCCCAAGATGCAGGAGGTCAAGTTCTGCTACCAGAACATCGAAGTGACGGTGGACGCAGCGGCCTTCCGGGTCTGGAACAAAAACCTTTTTGTCTCCACCGGCCGGTACGACTGCTTTGCCCTGCTCCACAAGGACGGCGATCTGGTGCGGGAGTGGAAGCTGGAGGGCATCGATGTGCCGCCCGAGAGCAAACAGGACTTCCCCCTGCCGGTGGAGCAGCCCTCTGCCCCCGGTGAGTACGCCCTGACCATCAGCTTCCGTCTGAAGGCCGACACCCTCTGGGCCAAGGCCGGCCACGAAGTGGCCTTCGGCCAGGGCATCATCGCCAAGATTTCCGCAGGGACCAAGCCCAAGGCAGCGCCCTTTGTGGTGACCAGCGGCACCCACAACATCGGGGTCCGGGGCGATCACTTCGATGCCCTGTTCTCGGATCTGAACGGCGGCCTGACCTCCTACCGCTACGCCGGCAAGGAAATGATCCAGGAGATCCCCCGGCCCAACTTCTGGCGGGCCCCCATCGACAACGATATGGGCAACAATATGGCAGGGCTGCGGGGCCAGTGGAAGCTGGCCAGCCTCTACGCCACCACCAAGGGCCTGGGCGGCAAGGAGATCCCCAACCCCCAGGGCACTACCCTGATCAACCCGGTCCACCAGGTGCTGGAGGACAGCGTGGTCATCACCTATCTGTACAATCTCCAGACCACCCCGGCGGCCCGGTGCAGCCTGACCTATCGGGTGTACGGCGATGGCCGCATCCAGACCACCCTGCACTATGACCCGGTGGAGGGCCTGCCCGGCATGCCGGAATTCGGTGTGATGTTCAAGATTGACGCCGACTACGACCATGTGGAGTGGTACGGCAACGGCCCTGCCGAGACCTACTGGGACCGCCAGCACGGCGCCAAACTGGGCAAATACCACAACCTGGTGGCGGACAACATGGCCCAGTATCTGGTTCCCCAGGAGTGCGGCGCAAAGACCGGCGTCCGCTGGGCCAAGGTTACCGACCGCAAGGGCAGGGGCCTGCTGTTCACCGCAGAGACTCCCATGATGTTCTCGGCCCTGCCCTACACGCCCCACGAGCTGGAAAATGCCCGTCATCCCTATGAACTGCCCCCGGTTCACTATACCGTGATCCGGGCCATCGGCGTCCAGATGGGCGTGGGCGGCGATGACAGCTGGGGCGCACCGGTGCATCCCGAGTACATCCCCGATGCCACCAAACCCATGGACTTCACCTTTACCTTCCAGGGCATCTGAATCTGCATACCCGCCAAGAGGCTGGCTTTCCCGTCAGGGAGGGCCAGCCTCTCTTTTTTGACAAGGATTGACAAGGCGGCTGCAAGGGGGTAGTATTACGGTTGGTTGACTTTATTGCTTTACCAGGAAAACGCGTGCCGGCCCGGGCCGGGCAAAGCGTGTAAAAGAGAGCGAGGTACATAACCATGAAGAATGCAAGACCTATTACCCCTGAGATGATTGCCTCTTTCAAGGCAAGCTATGATGCAGACAAGGCAGCCCATGTGCTGACTGCAGCTGCATCCCATAACCCTCTGAGCAAACTGGCTCTGGACCCCATGGCAGCTGCCAAGCTGGACAGCACCTTCTCCATCGAGGTAAAGACCCGCGGCATCACCGCCCAGCAGAAGAGCGGCCGCTGCTGGCTGTTTGCTTCCATGAACGTAATGCGGGAAGTGGTGGCTGAAAAGTGCAACCTGGAAAAGTTTGAGCTGTCGGGCAACTGGCTGGGCTTCTGGGACAAGTTTGAGAAGATCAACTTCTTCCTGGAGAGCGTGCTGGACTGCGCCGAGCTGCCTGTGGCCGACCGCACCCTGGACTGGGTGCTGAACGGCATCAACGACGGCGGCCAGTGGGATATGATGGTCAGCATCGTGAAGAAGTACGGCATTGTGCCGGCCAGCGTCATGCCCGAGACCGAGCAGTCCTGCGGCACTGCTGAACTGATGCGGCTGCTGAACACCAAGCTGCGGAAGGATGCCGTGGAGCTGCGGGCCCTGGCTGCTGCCGGCGGCGACACCGCCGCCCGGAAGGATGAGATGCTGGCAGAGATGTTCAAGACCCTGTGCATCTGCTTTGGCCGTCCGGTGGACCAGTTTGACTTTGAGTACACCGACAAGGACGGCGTGTACCATGTGGACCGCGGCCTGACCCCCGTGTCCTTCTATGAGAAGTACATCGGCCTGGCCCTGGAGGATTATGTCAGCGTCATCCACGCCCCCACCCAGGACAAGCCCTTCGGCCAGACCTACACCGTCAAATACCTGGGCAATGTGGTGGAAGGCGCCGTCCGCCACCTGAACCTGCCCATGGAGCAGGTGAAGGCCCTGGTCATCGACCAGCTGAAGGCCGGCGAGCCGGTGTGGTTCGGCAGTGACTGCGGCAAGTTTGGCAGCCGTGACAATGGCATCTGGGACCCCGATTGCTTCCTGTACGGGGAAGTGCTGGGCGGCATGGACCTGGATATGACCAAGGCTGAGCGCCTGGATTACCGTGACAGCACCATGAACCACGCCATGGTTCTGTGCGGCGTCAACCTGGACGAAAACGGCAAGCCCAACCGCTGGAAGATCGAGAACAGCTGGGGCGAGAATGCAGGCCGCAAGGGCTACTTTGTGGCCAGCGATGCCTGGTTTGATCAGTTCGTTTACCAGGCTGTGGTGAACAAGAAGTTCCTGAACGAGGAGCAGCAGAAGGCCCTGGCCACCGAGCCGGTGGAGCTGGCTCCCTGGGATCCCATGGGCTCTCTGGCCTGATTTGAGATTCGCACATCCATAAAAAATGCTCCCCGGGCCGAAAGGTCCGGGGAGCATTTTTGGTTGTGGGATCCAAAGGGGAGGCCGTCAGCTGTCGGTGACGGCGCACTTTTTGCAGTCGGCGCAGCCGTTGCAGATGGGGCGGCTGCCGCAGGCGGCGCAGTGGGTCCGGTAGTGGGGATGGTAGAGCTCCTGCTCCGGCACCGGCTGCCCGAAGGCGTCGGTGAGGCGGAAGTGAATGGGTTTGCCCTGGAAATACATCCCGGACTTATGGGCCATCTCGCTCTGGAGCCGCTTGCCGGCCAGGCGGTAGCACCTGCCGTCCTTGACAAAGAGGGTGCCGGTCTCGATGAAGCAGAAGGTGACGTTGTGGCGGGCACATTCCTCCCGCAGCCGCTGGACCCATTCAAAATGGCAGGGCCGGCTGCCGCCGTAGTTTTCGCCGCCGCAGATTACCTGTTCAATCTGTCCGGTGGCCAGATAAGGCTCCAGGCTGACAGGCCCGATGAAAGGGGCGCACATGACCCCCTTGTGTTTGGCGGGGGTGTTCAGCAGGATGGGCAGGCGCTGGTCTGCCCGGCGCTGGTTTTCGCAGGTGACGTTCAGCATCACGTTTTCCCAGCCGCTGCCCCAGTCGTGGGGCAGGCAGGCGGCCATCCGCTGGGGCCGCTTGGTCAGCAGGAAAAACTTCACATCGGGGCGCTGGCTCATGATGTCCCAGGCATCTTCCCGCCAGGGGTCGGCCTCCTCCAGGAAAAAGTCCGAGGTCATGCACACCCGGATCAGCTCGCCGCTCTGGATTTTATAGCTGCCGCTGCGATCCCTTTGGAGAGGATAATCAAACCCCGCCCGGGTCCGGTAGATTTGCGCCCCATCCCGGTCCCGCAGACGGTCCAGGAAAAACATATAGCAGTTCTGGCACCCTTCACTGCACTTGATGCAGCCGTGCCAGGGGTTCCAGATGTCGTGCATACCCGCAGCCCTCCTTTCTGTATTTTACCAGTATACCAGAGGAATATGAAGGGAAGGTGAACGCAGGTCCAGGCCGGGCTGCATGAAAAATCCTTAGGTTCCTTGACATTCCGGGAAGCTGCGGTATTATTTTGTAAGGAAAAAACAGAAAAGAGGGTTGTTTGCCCGCCAGGGCAGGATGGAGGAAAAAGCGTGAAACTGATATTGCGGTATATGAAAAAGTATGCGGCCCGCATTGCACAATCCATGGGGATCAAGCTCCTGGGTGCAATGACCGAGCTGATGATCCCCTATATCCTGGAATACCTGATCGACGAGGTGGTTCCCCTGGGCCAGCTCAGCCAGGCGGTGCTCTGGGGCTGCCTGATGATTCTCACGGCCCTGGCCACCCGCCAGCTGAACATTGCGGCCAACCGGCTGGCGGTGGACAACGCCCACAACGTGTCCTACGACATCCGGCAGGATCTGTTCAGCCGGACGGCCAACCTGTCAGGCGCCCAGTTTGACCGGTTCGGCCTGCCCAGCCTGATCAGCCGGATGACCAGTGACAGTTACAACGTCCAGTCCTGCGTCCAGTCCCTGCAGACCATGTGCATCCGGATGCCCATCTTTCTGCTGGGGGGCATCGGCGTGACCATGGTGATGGACCCGGTGCTGTCGGGCATTCTCTGCGTCATCGTGCCGGTGCTGATTGTGGTGATCCTCACCGTTTCCCGGTACGGCATCCCCCTCTACCGCAAGGTGCAGGAACGGCTGGATGACGTGGTGCGGATCATGCGGGAGGACATCACCGGCATCCGGGTGGTAAAGGCCCTGTCCAAGACCGAGTATGAGAAGGCCTGCTTCGGCGGCGCCAACGACGCCATGACCCGGGCCGACATCAAGGCCAGCATCATCATGGCCATTCCGGGGCCCCTGATGCAGATGTGCCTCAACACCGGCCTGACTCTGGTGGTCTGGATCGGCGCCGCCCGGGTCAACAACGGCCAGATCAAGCCCGGCGTGATTCTGGCTTTCCTGACCTACTTCAACATGGTGATGCAGGGCGTCATGGGCATCAACCGGATTTTCATGATGGTCAGCAAGGCTTCGGCCTCGGCCAACCGCATCGGCCAGGTGCTGGCCGCCCCGGTGGATCAGAAAGTGCTGCCCCTGGACCAGGCCAAACAGCCCTCCGGCGATGAGTTCATCCGCTTTGAGCACGTCACCTTCAGCTACCACGAGGGAACCGAGGGCACCCTGGCCGAGAGCGAGCGGGAACAGTGCCTGTACGATATCAACTTCGCCCTGAAGAGAGGGGAGAGCCTGGGCATCATCGGCCCCACCGGCTGCGGCAAGACCACCATCATCAACCTGCTGATGCGGTTTTACGATGTGGAGAAAGGCGGCGTTTTTGTGGACGGCCGGGATGTGCGGACCTATCCCAAGGATGAGCTGCGGCGGAAATTCGGCGTGGTGTTCCAGAACGATATGGTGTTCTTCAACACCCTGCGGGAGAACATCCGCTTTGGCCGGCCCCTGAACGATGCCGACCTGATGCGGGCGGTGGAAGACGCCGTAGCCGCAGAATACGTAGATTCCCTGGAGGAAGGCCTGGACTACCAGGCCGACATCAAGGGCGCCAACCTGTCGGGCGGCCAGAAACAGCGGCTGCTGATCTCCCGGGCCCTGGCAGGACGGCCCGAGATTTTGGTGCTGGACGATTCCTCCTCGGCCCTGGACTACAAGACCGACGCCGCCTTGCGGAAGGCAATCTTTGAACACTACAAGGAATCCACCACCATCATGGTGGCCCAGCGGGTCAGCTCGATCCAGAACATGACCCATATCCTGGTGCTGGACAATGGCCGGTGCATCGGCTACGGCACCCACCAGCAGCTGCTGGACAGCTGCCCGGCCTACCGTGAGATTTATCAGGCCCAGATGGGCGCTTTGGCATAAGGAAAGGAGGAACCTGCAATGCCGCCAAGAGGACCCCGCGTCAAAGCGGAAAAACCCCGGGATGCCCGGGGCACATTGATACGCACCCTGCGCTATATGGTGAACTACCGGTATCTGGTGCTGTTTCTTCTGGTGTGTACCTTTGCCAGCAATGTGGGCAACCTGCTGGGCCCCTCCTTTGCGGGCAAGGCCATCGGTGCTGCCGTCGGGCCGGGCCAGGTGGATTTTGCCACTGTGAGCCACTATGCCAAATACATGCTGGCAGCCTACCTGTTCAGCAACATCATGTCCTTCCTGGTCAACCAGGGGATGATGCTCACCGGCCGCCGGGTGGCCAACCAGATGCGGCGGGACGTGTTCAACAAGCTGATGACCCTGCCGGTGAGCTACTTTGACCGCAACCAGGCCGGCGATATCATCAGCCGCGTGTCCTACGACATCGACGTGGTGACCACCAGCCTTTCCTCGGATCTGGTGCAGATCATGACCAGCATTGTGACGGTGGTGGGCTCCTTTTTGATGATGTGCATCATCTCCCCGCCCATGACGGTGATTCTGTTTGTCACGGTACCCCTGGCAGTCTGCTTTACCCGGTATATGGGCAAGCGGACCCGGCCTCTTTACTCCCGGCGCAGCGCCGCCTACGGCGAGATGAACGGCTACGTGGAGGAAATGTTCTCGGGCCAGAAGACCATCCTGGCCTACGCCTACGAAAACGACGTCTGTGAGGAGTTCAGCGGAATCAACCACAAGGCCGCCGACGCCTACTGCGCCGCCGATACGGTGGGCATGACCACCGGCCCCACCGTCAACCTGATCAACAACCTGGGCCTGTCCCTGATCGGCCTGCTGGGAGCAGTGCTGTATATGTTCGGCCTCACCGGCATGGAACAGATCTCGGCCTTTGTGCTCTACTCCCGGAAGTTCAGCGGCCCCATCAATGAGATTGCCAATATCATCAACGAGATTTACTCGGCCCTGGCAGCAGCCGAGCGGGTGTTCACCCTGCTGGACCAGCCCGAGGAACCCGCTGACCTGCCCGACGCCGAGGTGCTGTCGGATGTGGAGGGCAAGGTGGAGGCAGAGCATGTCAGCTTCGGCTATCTGCCGGGACGGACCATCCTCCACGACCTCAACCTGAAGGCGGAGCCGGGCCAGACGGTGGCCATTGTAGGCCACACCGGTGCCGGCAAAACCACCATCATCAACCTGCTGATGCGGTTCTACGATGTGGACGCGGGGGAGATCCGGGTGGACGACAAGGAACTGCACCACCTGACCCGCAGCTCCCTGCGCCGGGCTTATGCCATGGTGCTGCAGGATACCTGGGTGTTCCAGGGCACCATCTTTGATAACATCGCCTACGGCAAAGAGGGCGCCACCCGGGAAGAAGTGGTGGCGGCGGCCAAAGCCGCCCGGATCCACGACTACATCATGCGGCTGCCCGACGGCTATGACACGGTGATCAGCGAGGACGGCGGCAACATCAGCAAGGGCCAGAAGCAGCTGCTGACCATCGCCCGGGCCATGCTGTACGATACCCAGATGCTGATCCTGGACGAGGCCACCAGCAACGTGGACACCAACACCGAACAGAAGGTACAAAAGGCCATGCAGGAGCTGATGCGGGGCAAGACCTCCTTTGTCATTGCCCACCGGCTGTCCACCATCCAAAACGCCGACAAGATTCTGGTGATGGAGCACGGGGATGTGATGGAGCAAGGGACCCATGAAGAACTGATGGCCAGGAAGGGCGTCTACTACAAACTCTACGCCTCCCAGTTTGAGTAAAGCCAATCCGGCGCAGCGTTCACAGAGCCGGCAAAAGCGCCCGGGGCGCTTTCCGGCGGGTAAGTGGGTGTTGGCCGGGATAGTACCCCACCTGGATGTGCGTACTTGTTTTCTGCCGGGGACTTGCTACAATAAAACCAGAGCAAATCCATCTTAAACCGGAAGGAGACAAAACCATGATGAAAGATTTTGGCGTAAAACCCTACCTGTTCCCCATGCCCACCTACATGATCGGCACCTACAATGAAGACAATACCGTTGATGTGATGATGATGGCCTGGGGCGGCATCTGTGCAGAAGATATGGTGGCCCTGAATCTGGAAGCCGAGCACAAGACGGTGGCCAACCTGGAGACCCGGAAGGCCTTCACCCTGGCCGTCCCGGGGCTGGACACCCTGAAGGAGTCGGATTATCTGGGTATTGTCAGCGGCAACAAGGTGGCAGACAAGTTTGCCAAGACCGGCCTCCACGCCGTCAAGAGCAGCCGGGTGGATGCACCGGTGATCCAGGAGTACCCGCTGACCCTGGAGTGCGAAGTGGTAGAGATGCAGAACCAGCCCTACGGCCTGCGGGTGCTGGGCAGGATCGTGAATGTGCTGGCCGACGAAAAGGTGCTGGATGCTGCCGGCAAAATTGACCCCGCCAAACTCCAGGCCTTTGCCTTTGATCAGATGCAGAACGGCTATTATGCCGTGGGCGAAAAGGTGGGCCAGGCCTGGCACAGCGGCGCCGGCCTGCTGAAATAAAGCCCGCCAGAATCCCAGAATCATAGAACAGGAGCTCCGGACAGGGGTTCCTGTTTTTTGGTGTATGGGGCATGCTGGACGGCTCCGGGAACGGCCGGCCAAAAAATTTGAAAATACATATTGACAATCCTCGATTTGAGGACTATACTATGGATCGAAAAAATTCAATTTGAAAGGCGGCGGCAAGATGGACCATTATACAGAGCAGGCCAGAGTATTCAAAGCGTTTTGCGATCCCAACCGCCTGCAGATTCTGGAGCAGCTTCGCAGCGGGGAAAAGTGTTCCTGCGTTCTGCTGGAAAAGCTGCAGATCAGCCAGTCCACCCTGTCTTACCACATGAAGATCCTCTGTGATTCCGGGGTGGTGGTGGGCCGCGCAGAGGGAAAATGGACCCATTACGGGATCAGTGAGGCAGGGGCCCGGTATGCCGGGGAACTGCTGGATCGGTTGACCCAAACCAACACCGGGAACAGCAGCTGCTGCAGCTGCCGCAAGTGATGCCGAACAAAGCCATCGGCCGGACGATGGCTTTTTCGCAGGATATTAAATCGAAAAATTTAGAACTGATGACCCGGCAGGAGGAGTTCGTATGGAAACGATTCGCACAGTCTGGATGTTTTTCCAGAATCAGATCCTGGGGATGCAATGGCTCAACGGCTTGATCGGGGGAGTCCTCACCAGGCTGGGGGTCTCTCTGGAGAGCACGATGGGGGGAGCACTGCAGTTTTTTATTTACGACACGATTAAAATCTTTGTGCTGCTTTCGGTGCTGATTTTTGGCATCTCCTATATCCAAAGCTATTTTCCGCCCGAGCGCACCAAGAAAATCCTGGGCCGCTTCCATGGCATCGTGGCCAATGCAGCCGCGGCCCTGCTGGGCACTGTGACCCCCTTTTGCTCCTGTTCTTCCATCCCCATTTTTATGGGGTTCACCAGTGCAGGGCTGCCGGTGGGGGTGACTTTTTCCTTCCTGATTTCCTCCCCCATGGTGGATCTGGGGTCTCTTGTACTGCTGATGAGCATTTTCGGCGCCCGGGTGGCAGTGATGTATGTGCTGCTGGGGCTGGTGATCGCAGTGGCAGGCGGTTCTCTGCTGGAGCGAATGGGGATGGAACGGTATGTGGAAGATTTCATCCGCAACGCCTCTCACCTGGATGCAGAAGGCCCGGCCCTCACCCGCCGCGACCGGGTTCTCTATGCCAGGGAGCAGCTGGCAGCTACCATCCGCAAGGTTGCCCCCTATATTTTCATCGGGGTGGGCATCGGCGCCCTGATCCACAACGCAGTTCCCCAGCAGTGGGTGGAATGGGTGCTGGGGGGCCACAATCCCTTTGCTGTGGTTCTGGCCACAGTGGTAGGAGTGCCCATGTACGCCGACATTTTTGGCACCATTCCGGTGGCGGAGAGCCTGCTGTACAAAGGGGCCGGCCTGGGAACCGTCCTTTCTTTTATGATGGCAGTCACCACTTTGAGCCTGCCCTCCCTGATTCTGCTGAAAAAGGCAGTAAAGCCCAAGCTGCTGGCTGCCTTTGTGGGAATCTGTACGGTTGGCATCATTGTGGTGGGCTATATGTTCAATGCAATCCAGTTCCTGCTGGTTTGACGGCACGTGCCGTCCCGGCGGGACAAAAACACAATCGTAACATGTAGGAGGTTATTTTTTATGGCACTGTTTGGTTTTGGCAAGAAAGAAGAGGAAAAGGCACCTGCCTGCGGCTGCTCCTGCAGCTGCGGTGCCCCGGCCAAGGAGGCTGCTGCTGCAGGTACAGGGTCCATCCTGGTGTTGGGGACGGGCTGCGCATCCTGTCACGCACTGCTGGAAAACACCAAGGAAGCAGCCGCAAAGATGGGGCTTGCCGGAGAAGTGGAATATGTCACCGATCTGGCCCGGATTGCCGGGTACGGCGTCATGCGGATGCCTGCACTGATGGTGAATGGCAAGGTGGTGTCCAGCGGCAAGGTCCTCAAGCCGGATGAAATCGCCAGCCTGCTGGGCAGTGTTCAGGGCTGATCAGGTGCTGGATATGGAGGGCAAACCCTTGATTCACTGCGAAGGCAAACCCAAAGTAGCCTTTATCTGCGTCCACAATTCCTGCCGCAGCCAGATTGCCGAGGCCCTGGGCAAAAGGCTGGCAGGGGATGTCTTTGACAGTTACTCTGCCGGTACCCAGCTGAAGGACCACATCAACCCCGATGCCGTGCGGATGATGAAACAGCTGTATGGCATGGATCTGGAAAAGACCCAGCACAGCAAGCTGATTGCCGATATTCCCCAGCCGGATGTAGTGATCCTGATGGGATGCAATGTGAGCTGTCCCCAGCTGGCCGCCCAGCACACCGAGGACTGGGGCCTGGAGGACCCTACCGGCCAGGGGGACGCAGCCTTTGCAGATACCATTGCCCGGATCGAGGAAAAGGTTCTGCAGCTCCGGGAAAAGCTCCGCTGACGCAAAAATAAAATCTTCAAAAACCGCTTGACAAAATACCCCTGCCGTGGTATTCTATACAAGTCGGCTGGCACAGAACACCAGACGACACTGAATAGATGGGGGTATAGCTCAGCTGGGAGAGCGCCTGCATGGCATGCAGGAGGTCAGCGGTTCGATCCCGCTTATCTCCACCAAAATGAAACCTCGCTTCCGAAAGGAAGCGGGTTTTTTTGTTGTGTCCGGAAATCGAGTCCTGGCGCTTCCCGGGCGTTCGCCAGGGAAGGGGAGGCGGTCCGGATTTTGCCAGGACCCATCTTCAAGGCTCCCCCAAAGAAAACAGGCTGTCCTTCTTCATGGATGCAGCCAGGGAGGAGAGCGGGGACAGAAGGTTTTGCGTTTTTGCGGTTACGCCAGGGAATGGCTGCCAATACTTTCTGCGAGACATCCAGGGATGCTGTGCCTTGGGATCCGCCTCTTCACCCATGATCTCACAAAGTGCACAAATTTTTGACAAGCAGATTATATGATATTTACAAAAAAACAGTTTGGGCCTTGCAATTTATAATTCACTATGCTATTATTTGAGCGTCAAAAGAGAATATGCAGTTACACACGACGTGCTACTGGTAATGCAGGCAAGATCGGGTGAAAATCAATAACAACAGTGGAGGTATTCTGTTTCACTGTGAGGTTGTTGTTTTCATCGGGTCTTTTTTTTGTGCAAAAACACGTATTCTCTGTTTGCGGCGCGCGCTTCGGTTATCCACCCCAAAGAGACGAAGGAGGAAGAAATGGATTACACGAAAGTTGCCCAAGACATTCTTGACAATGTCGGCGGCAAAGCCAATGTAAAGCAGGTTACCCACTGCTTTACCCGGCTGCGCTTTATCCTGAAGGATGAGAGCAAGGCCAATAAACAGGTGGTTGAGCATCTGGAAGGCGTGATCTCCGTGGTGGTTTCCGGTGGTCAGTTCCAGGTGGTTTGCGGTGCCAAGGTGACCAAGATCTACGACGCTACCATTGCTTTGCTGGGCGGCCAGGCAGCCTCTTCTTCTGCCGACCAGGAAGAAACCATTCAGCTCCAGAAGCAGAGCCTGGGCAATGTGATCCTGCAGAAGATCACCGAAATCTTTACCCCGCTGGTCCCGGCAATCGCTGCTTCCGGCCTGATCAAGGGCCTGCTGGCCGTTTTCGCCAAGGTGCCTGGTTTTGATACCACCAACAGCACCTATGTGATCATGAACACCGCCAGCAATGTCATCTTCTACTTTATTCCCATCTTCCTGGCTTACACTGCGGCCAAGGCCCTCAAGTGCAGCACCATCGTCGCCATGATGCTGGGCGCGTTCATCTGCCACCCCACCATTGACGCCATGGTCCAGGATGTGGCCACCCGCTCCACCATCTTTGGCCTGCCCGTCATCAAGATGGCCTTTACTGTGGGCGAATCCACCAAAATCTTCGCCTATACAGAATCGGTGATCCCCATTTTGCTGGGCGTGATTGTGCTGGCTTTGCTGGAACGGCTATTGACCAGGGTGATCCCTGAGATCCTCCAGCTGATCCTTGTGCCCGGCATCTCTCTGATCGTAATGGTCCCGGTGATGCTGGTGGTTGTGGGCCCCGTTGGCATCTATGTTGGCTACCTCATCCAGTGGCTGTACACCGCCATGTATACCTTCAGCCCTGTGCTGGGCGGCATCATCGTCGGCGGTCTGTGGGGTGTGTTCGTTATCTTTGGCGCTCACCGCGCTCTGCTGCCCATCGGCCTGAACGACGTGGCCATGACCGGCACCAACACCCTGATGTGCTTCGCCGGTTCTGCAAACTTCTCCCAGGCAGGCGCTGCCCTGGGCGTCATGCTCAAGACCAAGGACGCCGGCCTGAAGCAGGTGGCTGCTTCCGCTTCTCTGTCTGCCTGGCTGGTGGGCGTTACTGAGCCTGCCATCTACGGCTGTAACCTGCGCCTGAAGAAGCCCATGATCTGCGCTGTCATTGCCGGCGCTCTGGGCGGCGGCATCATGGGCATCGGCAAGGCCGTCAACACTGGTTTTGCCAACAACGGTATCCTGACCATCATGTCTTACTGGGGCGAAGGTACCACCTTCGGCCAGTTTATGGCTTACGTCATTGGTATCCTGGTGGCCTTTGTGGGTGCCGCTGTCCTGACTTACCTGGTTGGGTTTGAAGATGTGGACGTCAAGCCTGCCCCCGCTTCCACCGCTGCTCCTGAGCAGCTGGACGCTCCCCGGGAAGGCACTGTCGCTGAGATTGCTGCTCCTGTGGAAGGAAAGGCTTATCCCCTGAATGAAGTTCCCGACGATGTATTTGCCTCCGGTGCACTGGGCCAGGGCATTGGCATCCTGCCCTCCAAGGGCATGGTGGTGGCGCCTGCTGACTGCACCGTCTCGGTGATCCACTCCACCCTTCATGCCATGGGCCTCAAGCTCCAGGATGGTACCGAACTGCTGATCCACATCGGCGTGGACACGGTGGAAATGAACGGCGATGGCTTCCACTGCTATGTATCGGAAGGCGAAACCGTCAAAAAGGGAGCTCCCCTGATTTCCTTTGACATCGACAAGATCAAGGCTGCCGGCCATGATACCACCGTCAGCGTTGTCGTCTCCAACTCGGATGAATTCCACAAGGTTACCGGCCTGCCCGGCGATCATGTGGACCTGAACTGCTCCATCATCCGCACCCAGAAGTGACCGTCATCCCTACCGCCCGCTGCGGCGATTCTACAAAGGAGTGCAGAATTATGAACCACTTTCCCGATCATTTCCTCTGGGGAGCATCTTCCTCTGCTTTTCAGATTGAGGGCGGCTGGAATGAAGGCGGCAAGGGTATGACCGTCGCCGATTTCAACTCCTTCCAGCACTCGGACAAACAGGCTGACACCACCGTCGCCAGCGACTTCTACCATCACTGGAAAGAAGACATCGACATGATGAAAGAGCTGGGCCTGAAGGCGTACCGCTTCTCTTTGTCCTGGGCCCGTATCATCCCCGATGGAGACGGAGAGGTGAACCCCGAAGGCATTGCCTTCTATCAGAAGGTCATTGACTATCTCATCGCCCAGGGGATCCAGCCCCTGGTGACCCTCTACCACTTTGACCTGCCCTACGCCCTGGTGAAAAAGTACAACGGCTGGGAAAATCGCGCCTGTGCCTATGCGTTTGAGCGCTATGCCCGGGTCTGCTTCCAGGCATTTGGCGACCGGGTCAAGTACTGGCAGATGATCAACGAGCAGAACCTGATGGTCCGTGTCAACAACCGCATGAACATCTATACCGACGACGATTGGGAAGCCGACCGCCTGCGGGCACAGATGGACTATCACATGTTCCTGGGCCATGCGCTGGCCGTCAACGCCTGCCACGAGCTGGTGCCGGGGGGCAAAGCCGGCCCCGCCGTTTCTTCCACCTGCACCTATCCGCTGACCAACAAGCCGGAGGATGTCTGGGCAGCCAAGATGAACGACTGGCTCAAAACCAACTACTGCCTGGAAATGCACACCAATGGCGAATATCCCGGCTACTATATGCGCTACCTGAAGGAGCGCAACATCGTGCCCAAGATGGAGCCCGGTGACAGGGAAATCCTCAAGAGTGCAAAAATTGATTATATCGCCCTGAACTATTACCGCACTCTGTGTGCCAGCTACCTGCCTGCCAGCGAGGAGCATCCCATCGGATCCCGTGTTTTCCGGGGCAACGAGGTGGACTTCGACCAGTATGGCTACTGCCGGGACGAGCGCAACCAGAACCTCCAGGCCAGTGAATACGGCGCCCAGATCGACCCCATGGGCCTGCGGATTGTGCTCAATGAATACTACCGCCGCTACCATCTGCCTCTGATCATCACCGAAAACGGTCTGGGCATGGCAGATGACCTGACCGAAGACGGCCATGTGCACGACAGCTACCGCATCGACTATCTGTGCCAGCATGTCAAGGCCATTGCCGACGCCATCGAAGACGGCGTCGATGTGATGGGCTACTGCCCCTGGTCGGTGATGGATCTGCTGAGCTCCCATCAGGGATTCCGCAAACGCTATGGATTTATCTATGTCAACCGCGACGATTTTGACCTGAAGGATCTTGCACGCATCAAGAAGGATAGCTTTTACTGGTATCAAAAAGTGATCGGATCCAACGGGGAGTGTCTGTAAATCCATGCGCGTCATCAAAGTGTTAAACAATTCGCTGGTACTGGCTCTCAATGATCAGGGGCAAGAGACCATCCTTATGGGAAAGGGAATTGGTTATCACAAATCGATCGGCTACCGGTTTTCTCCCAACGAAATCGAAAAGGTGTTTGTTCTGAAAGACCGGGAACTCTCCCGGCGGATTATTCGCCTAGCCGCCGAAACAGACAGCATCTACTTTGAAATGGCCAAATCGGTGATTGACTATGCCGTTGAGACCTTTCACATGAAACTGATGGATCATATCTATCTTTCATTGACCGATCACCTGGCTTTTGCGGCCAAACGCATCCGAAATGGCGTCATCCTGCAGAACTTCTATACGTTGGATATGAAGAAATTCAATCCCAGGGAGTTCCAGGTGGGTGAATACGCCGTCCAGCTGATGAGTCAAAAACTGAAGGTCACGGTCCCGATGGACGAGGCGGGCAATATTGCCTTCCACTTCATCAACGCCCAGTATGACAATCCCAGCAATACCCAGAATCTCATCATTGCCCATGCCGTCAATGATGTGCTGGATATTGTCAAGTACACCTTTGGCCTGTGCTACAACGAGGACAGCCTGTCTTATTCCCGCTATGTCACCCATGTGCAGCTCTTTGTGCAGCGCCTGGTCAGCCACAACCAGCTGCCGGAGGATCTCTCCACCTTGCTGTACGACCAGATCGCCCCCGTGTGCCAAAAGGAATTTGCCTGTGTGGACAAGATTCAGATCTACATCACCGAGCAGTTTCAGACCAAGCTGACCAACCAGGAGCGGCTGTATTTGGCCCTGCACATTCACAGGGTTCTGGAAGATCAGACATAATGCTCCATCTTTCCGGACCGCCAACTACAAAGGAGCTTATCAAATGAAATGAATACAGAAGATAACAAAATTGCACTGCGCGGCGAGCTTGCGCTGGTTGTCATGGTGGTTTTGAACAGCATGGGGGTTTTGCTGATGCTCCACTCGGGTTCCGGCATTTCAGCCATCTCCAGTGTGCCTTATGCCTTCCAGCTGGTATTTCCCAAGCTGACCCTGGGCACCTGGACTTACATCTTCCAGGGCTTTCTGGTGCTGATCCTGATGGTGCTCAGCCACCGGTTTGTGCCGGCCTATCTGTTCAGTTTTGTGGTAGGTTTTGTGTTCGGAGAACTGATGGACCTGGAGGAGCCGTTCATTGATCAGCTGCCTCTCAGCATCCCGCTGCGGGTGTTCTACTTCGTCCTCAGTTATCTGATCCTTTGCTTCGGCATCGCGCTGGGCAACCGCTGCCACCTGCCCATCACCCCCACCGACCTGTTCCCAAGGGAGCTTTCCCACCTGATCCAGAAACCCTATGCCCGGGTCAAGATCACCTTTGACTTGACCTGCCTGGCCACCACCGCTGTCATCACCATGGTTGGCCTGGGGCACATTCAGGGCCTGGGCATCGGCACTGTGGTTGCAGCCTGTACCATGGGCAAGGGGATCTCCCTGATCGGCAGCCTGCTGGACAAACGTTTTGTCTTTCACTCGGTGCTGTCCAAGCGCAGCAGCGTGAACTGATTCCTCTGTCCGGCCTATCGTAAAAAACCGCACCGGCTTTCTGGACCTTGCAGCCGGTGCGGTTTTTGTGTATGTTTTGCCGTATTTGCAGGGAACCATTTCCCTGAACCCAGTTCGGAATGCCGTCAGAAAAGGCCGGGAGCCCAAAGGACTCCCGGCCTTTTTATCATTTGTTCTGAATGGAAAGGGCGATCTGTTCCGGGGTGATGGGGATTTCCCGGTGCCATACGCCGGTGGCCCGGTAGATGGCGTGGGTCAGGGCCGGGGCAGGGGTGTTGATGACGATCTCACCGATGGACTTGGCGCCGAAGGGGCCGGTGGGCTCGTAGCTGTTCTCGAATTCCACCCGCAGATGGCCCATATCCAGACGGGTGGGAATCTTGTACTGCAGGAAAGAGGACTCAATGGGTTTGCCCCAGTGGTCGTACTGGACATCTTCCATCAGGGTGTGGCCGATGCCCTGGACGATGCCGCCCTCGGTCTGGACCCGTGCCAGAGCGGGGTTGATGGCGATGCCGCAGTCCACCACCGCCATGTAGTCCAGGACGGTGACGTGGCCGGTCTCTTTGTCCAGCTCGATCTCCACCATGCCCACCATAAAGGGCGGGGGAGAGACAGGGGAAGAGCAGGTGGCGGTGACCTCGGCGGCCTGGTTGTTGAAGACCTGGGACTTGCAGCCGATCTCCTCCAGGGTCAGAGTCTGGCCGGTGGAGATCCGGCGGACCTGGCGGCCCTCAAAGACGATCTCCTGGGGGTCGCAGTCCATCATCTCAGCGGCGATGGAGCAGATTTTTTCCTTCAGCTGGGCGCAGGCCTTCTCCACGGCTTTGCCGGTGATGTAGGTGGTGGAAGAAGCGTAGGAGCCCGAATCGTAGGGGGAGGCGTCGGTATCGGCGCCAAAGACTGCGATGTCGTCCACGCTGCAGTCCATGCACTCGGCGGCCATCTGGGCTAGGATGGTATCACAGCCGGTGCCCATGTCGGCGGCGCCGATGATCAGGTTGTAGGTGCCGTCCTCGCTGAGCTTGAGGGTGGCAGAACCCACGTCCACATTGGAAATGCTGGAACCCTGCATGGCCATGGCCACGCCGGCGGCCCGGACCTTGCCGTTGCCCATATCCCGCACCGGGTACTTTTCGTCCCAGTGGAAGATCCGGCGGCAGTGCTCCATGCAGCGGTCCAGGGCGCAGGCGTTGGCGGTCTCGTTGTAGTAGGCGGGCATCTGCATCCCTTCCCGGACCATGTTCTTGTCCCGGATCACAGTGGGGTCGATGCCCAGCCGCTCAGCCAGCTCGTTGACGGTGGTTTCCACCGCGAAAATGCCCTGGGTGGCGCCGTAACCGCGGTAGGCACCCGCCGCCTGGAGGTTGGTGTACACCACGTCATAGCTGAAACGATAGGCTTCCAGGTTGCCGGTGTACAGGGGGATGGACTTGTGGCCCGACAGGCCCACCGTGGTGGGGCCGTGCTCGCCGTAGGCACCCGAGTTGGACAGGGTGTACAGGTCGATGCCCCGGATGCGGCCGTCCTTGTCGGCCCCCAGACGGACGTGGATTTCCATCTCATGGCGGGGGCTGCCGGCGATCTGGGATTCCTCCCGGGCGTAGATCAGCTTGGAGGGCCGGCCGGTTTTCAGGGTGACAAAAGCGGGGTAAACCTCAGAGACCGAGGTCTGCTTGGCGCCGAAGCCGCCGCCGATCCGGGGCTTTTCCACCCGGATGCGGCTCTTGGGAATGCCCAGCGCCCGGGACAGAATCCGACGGACATGGAACACAATCTGGGTGGAGGACACAATGTGCAGCCGTCCGTAGGCGTCCATCTCGGCGTAGGTGCGGAAGGTCTCCATCATGGCCTGGTTGTAGGCCTTGGTGTGATAGGTCCGATCCAGCACGATGTCGCAGCTGTTCAGCACAGCCTCGATGTCGCCGTCGCTGTTGGTCTCGCTGGCCACCAGGTTCCGGTGGTTGTCGCCGCCCACCGGGCAGGGGGGATACCAGTCCTCTTCGGGGTGGACCAGAACCGGATTGTCCTTGGCGGTGTGGGGGTCCAGAACGGCCTCCAGCACCTGATACTTTACTTTGATGACCTTCATGGCCCGCAGGGCGGCCTTCTCGTTTTCAGCCGCGATGATGGCCACGGCATCCCCCACAAAACGGACGTGGCGGTCCAGGATCAGACGGTCATAGGGGGAGGGCTCAGGATAGGTCTGGCCCGCATTGGTATAGCGGTTCTGGGGCACATCCTTCCAGGTGTAGATGGCCACCACACCGGGGATTTTCAAAGCGCCCGCGGTGTCAATTTCCTCCACCATGGCATTGGCATGGGGGGAGCGGAGGATTTTCACCACCAGCGCATCCCGGGGTGTGACGTCGTCGGTGTACACCGGCTTGCCCAGCAGCAGCTGCATGGCGTCCTTTTTGCGGACGGCCTTGTTGATGGAATGGTATTCTTTATGCTCCATGGCGGCTGTCTCCTTTTTCCCTGCGGCTTTCCAGATAGCTGCGGATGCCCCGCAGCTGCCCCTCGTAGCCGGAGCAGCGGCAGAGGTTGCCGGCCAGGAAGGACCGGATCTCGTCATCGGTGGGGTCGGGGATTTCCCGCAGCAGGGCGATGGTGTTCATCACAAATCCGGGGTTGCAGAATCCGCACTGATCGGCGCCCTGGTCGGCGATGAAGCCCACAAAATCGGCGGCCTCTTCCTGCAGGCCTTCCAGGGTCTGGACGCTGTGGCCTGCGGCCCGGGCGGCCAGCATGGAGCAGGACAGGATGGGCTTGTCGTCCATCAGGACGGTGCACAGGCCGCAGTTGGCGGTCTCGCATCCCCGCTTGACGCTCAGGCAGCCGTGGTCCCGCAGAAAGTCAATCAGCAGGCAGTCGGGGTCAATCTGGCCGGTGACAGGCCGGCCGTTCAAAGTCAGTTTGATTTCCATCATTACCTCCTGCTTTCCAGTTCCAGAGCGGCCCGCCGCACCAGTACGCTGACCAGGTGGGTTCTGTATTCGGCGCTGCCCCGGGCATTGCTGCCGGTGGGAATCTGCCCCGCGGCCCAGTCGGCGAAAGCCCGGGCGCTGTCCTCGGTGATGCCGCCTGCCAGCAGGCCGGTGTCATCCCGCAGCACCATGGCCTTGCCGGGGCGGGCGCCCACCACAGCGCGGTAGGCGCCGTCCACCTGCGAAAAGGCGCAGTTCAGCACCGGCAGGTCGGTACGCTGAATCCGCATGGCCTGGTAGGCGAAAGAGGCAGGGGCCTTGCGGATGATAACCCGCACCAGCAGGTCTTTGTCGTAGGGCATGGCGGCAAAGGTCTCCAGGGGGACGATGCCGGCCTTGTACAGCTCCACCGAAGTGTCCATGGACAGCAGCAGAGTCAGCACGTCCGAAAAGCCGAACCTGCCCCAGATGCTGCCGCCCACCGTAGCCATATTCCGGAACTGGACCCCCACAATATCCTGCACGGCCCGGGCGGCCATCCCGTTGGTGTAGGCGTTGAGGCCGGGGTGCTGTTCGATCTGGCGCAGGGTCACCATGGCGCCGATGGAAAACTGGTCCTGGGTTTCCTCAATGGTGTCCAGCCCCAGACGGCACAGGTCGATGGCGGTGCTGACGTTGTCGTCTTCCATCTTCATCCAGAGCATCCCGCCCAGGATGCGGGCGCTCCGCTTCTGGTTGAGCTGGTAAGCCTCCTCCAGACTTTGGGCCTGAACATAGTTTTGAATGTTGATCATGATACAGTTTCCTTTATCATTGTCCGCTGGCAGCTGTCAAGGAAAAAATGCGCTTTACAGGCCGCTTTTTTCGACAAAACAACTGCTTTTCAGATATCATACTCTTTTATTATAACAATCCGGCTTGCTTTTGGAAAGGGAAATTGTTATAATTGCGCTGTAGTTTTAAAACAACAACGATGAGGAGAAAGATCATTGATGCAACTGAAGAAGATTCTGTCCCTTGTGCTGGCAGCGGCCATGGCCCTGTCCATGGCGGCCTGCGGCGCCGGTTCGGCGGCCAGCTCCCAAGCGGTTTCGTCGCCTGCTGTTTCCCAGGCAGATTCTGCCGCCTCGGAACAGGCAGCCGCCAGCAATGCAGCTGAAACCGTCTACCCGGTGACCCTGACCGACCAGGCAGGCCGTGAAGTAACCATTGAGCAGGAGCCCGAGAGCCTGGTCAGCAGCTACTATATTTCCACCAGTCTGCTGATTGCCCTGGGCCTGGATTCCAAGGTGGTGGGTGTGGAGAACAAGCCCGGCAACCGCCCGGTGTATGCCCTCAGCGCCCCCGAACTGCTGGATCTGCCCACTGTGGGTACCGCCAAGGAGTTTGACCTGGAAGGCTGTGCCGCGCTGGCGCCGGATCTGGTGATCCTGCCCCTCAAACTGAAGGACGCCGCCGACAGCCTGGCCCAGCTGGGCATCACAGCCCTGGTTATCAACCCGGAGGACCAGGACCTGCTGAATGAGGCCATCACCCTCATCGGCACTGCCACCAACACCCAGGACCGGGCCAATGCCCTGATGGACTTTGCCGCCGCCCAGGAACAGCGGCTCACCGATGCCCTGGCAGATACGGACAAGCCCACCGTCTACCTGGGAGGCAATTCCAGCTTCCTGTCCACCGCAGGCGATGCCATGTACCAGTCGGACCTGATCCAGATGGCCGGCGGCACCAATGCAGCGGCGGAAATCACCGACACTTACTGGGCCGAGGTGAGCTATGAGCAGATCCTGGCCTGGAACCCTGATTACATTGTGCTGGCCTCGGACGCCGACTACACGGTGGAGGACGTGCTGAACGATCCCAACCTGGCCGGCTGCGCTGCCGTGGAAAACGGCCGTGTCTACCAGATCCCCGGGGATGTGGAGGCCTGGGACAGCCCGATTCCCGGCGGCATCCTGGGGGCCGTCTGGCTGGCTTCGGTGCTGCACCCCGACCAGTGCCCGGAGGAAGAAACCACTGCGGTAATCAACGATTTTTATGAGACGTTCTATGGTTTCAGCTACAGCGAAAACTAAATGGTTCTGCGCAGCCGGGGTGGTCTTGTTGGCCGCCCTGGCTGCTGCCAGTTTATTCGTAGGCAAATACCCCCTGACCCTGTCGGGGCTGCTGGCAGGGGATGAGATGCAGGTGCGGGTGTTCTGGACCCTGCGGTTCAGCCGCACCGTCATGGGGGCGGCAGGGGGCTTTGCCCTGGGGGCTGCCGGCTTTGTCTACCAGACGGTGTTCCGCAACCCCCTGGCCTCTCCCGATGTGATCGGCGTGTCCTCGGGGGCCAGCGCCGGAGCAGCAGCGGGCATCCTCTTTTTGTCGGGGGCGGCGGAGGTGACCCTGGCCGCCTTTGGCGGGGCGCTGGCGGCGGTGGGCCTGGCCCTGGCGCTGTCCACCCTGGACCGCTCCGGGCGAAAGGGCACCATCGTCCTGGCGGGGGTCGCGGTCCACGCCCTGGCCCAGACCGCCCTCATGAGCCTGAAACTGATGGCAGACCCGGAAAAGGAACTGGCCAGCATCGAATACTGGATTATGGGCAGCCTCAACGGCATCAGCGGTTATTCCATTGGCGGCAATATGGTCCTTTGCGCCGTCTGCGTGATGACGCTGTTCCTGCTGCACCGGCAGATCCTGCTGCTGGCCGCCGAGGAAGGGGAGGCCCGGATGCTGGGGGTCCGGGTGGGACAGCTGCGTCTGGCGGTCCTGCTGGCCGCCACTCTGGTGGTGTCCTGCGTGGTGAGCCTCACCGGGCTCATCAGCTTTGTGGGACTGCTGGCCCCCCATGGGGCCCGGCTGCTGACCCGCCGCAATGGCCCCGGCACTATGCTGCTGGGAGGCCTGCTGGGAGGCATCCTGCTGACGGGGGCGGATATCCTGGCCCGCAGCGCCGGCCCCACCGAGCTGCCGGTGAGTATCTTCACCAGCCTGCTGGGGGCGCCTTTCCTGATTTTTCTGATTGTGCGGGGGAGGCGGGAAGTATGAGCTTTTTCTCGGTGGAGGGCCTCTCGGCGGGCTATGGCAGCCGGCCGATTCTCCAGGACGTGTCGTTCCAGGCTGGGGAAAACCAGCTGGTGGGGATCATCGGCGCCAATGGCAGCGGCAAAACGACCCTGCTGAAATCGGTCTGCGGCATCCTGCCCCACAGTGGCCGGTGCCTGCTGCAGGGGACAGCGCTGGAAACACTACCCCCCCGGCAGTTGGCCCGGCGGTGCAGCTATATTCCCCAGCGCAGCGGCATTTCCATTGACCTGTCGGTGCTGGACGTGGTGCTGATGGGCTTCAATCCCTGGCTGGGGCTGCTGGAACGCCCCACGGATGCCATGCAAACCGAAGCCCGGGCGGCCCTGGCCGCCGTAGGCCTGGCGGGCCGGGAGGAAGAAAACTACCTCCATCTGAGCGAGGGGCAAAAACAGCTGTGCCTGTTTGCCCGGACCCTAGCTTCCAGCGGGGCGCTGCTTTTGCTGGACGAGCCCGAGAGCGCTCTGGATTTCCGCTACCGCTATCAGATGCTGGCCCTGCTCCAGGCCTGGACAAGGGAAAAGGGCCGGGCTGCCCTGGTGACTTTGCACGACGCATCTTTGGCCCTGAACTGCTGTGACCGCTTGGTGGTGCTGGCCGGGGGAAAGGTGCGGGCGGTTCTGGCGCCCCGCACCGACCCGCTGGCGTCTATGGAGGAGCACCTCTCGGCGGTGTATGGGCAGGTCAGCCTTCAATGGTGCACCACCCGCAGCGGAAAGCTCCAGCTGGTGATGCTGAAAGAGCCTGAAACGGAGGGGGAACCGGTATGAAAGTGATCACAAGAGTTTTGTTTCTGGATGAAGACGGGGAGAAATTCTTTGGGGAAGGCCCCTGCCGTCTGCTCCATGGGGTGGAGGAGACCGGCTCCCTGCGGGGAGCGGCCCAGTCCATGGGGATGGCCTATACCAAGGCCCTGAAACTGATCAAGCACGCCGAGAAAGCCCTGGGTTTTCCCCTGACGGCCCGCTCGGCGGGGGGAAAGGACGGGGGCGGCAGCTGCCTGACCCCGGAGGGAAAGGAGTGGCTGGCGCGCTATGAAGCCTATCGAGATGCCTGTGTCCAGGCTAACCGTGAGCTGTATCCTGCGTTCTTTCCGCAGCAGCGGTAAACGTCACCTGATCCTCACCGGTGACCGGGGCAGCGGCAAGAGCACCCTGCTCCGGGCCCTGGCCCGGGAACTGGACCCGGCGGGGCTGCCGGGCATCACCACCTGGGCCGAGAAGCGGAAAGGGGTCTGGCTCAAGGAGCATCTCACCGGCAAAGCGGTGGAGATTGGGCACTTTGACCCCAGCCTGCCCGGCCCGGAGAACCGGATGCGGCCCGACCCTGAAGCGCTGACCGGCTTTGGGGCGGCAGCCCTGCGCCGGGCGGCACAGGCCCCGGGGGCGTGGGTTTCGGTGGATGAGATCGGCTACCTGGAAACCACTTTCCCGGCCTACTGCGACGCCATCCGGGAGCTGCTGGACCACAAACGGGTGCTGGCAGCGGTGCGTCTTCAGAAATTGCCCTTCCTGCAGGAGATCTGTAGCCGCGCCGACACCTTCTGCATCAATCTGGATGCGCCGCTGGGGCAGCAGGGCTGCGTCATTATGGCGTCGGGCCTGGGCAGGCGGTTCGGCGGCAATAAGCTGCTGGCAGATCTGGCCGGCAAGCCTCTGATCCAGTACATTCTGGATGCCACGGAGGATGCGTTTGCCCGGCGGGTGGTGGTCACCTGCCACCCGGAGGTGGCGGAGCTGTGCCGGGCCCAGAGGATTGAGGTTGTCCTCCACAGCCAGCCCTGGCGCAGCGATACCGTCCGGTTGGGGATGAAGGCCCTGGGCACATCCGCCCTCCAGGGAGTGATGTTCTGCCCGGCCGACCAGCCTCTGCTGGAACAGGATACCGTCAGGGCCCTGGCCCTCTGGGGGGCCTGCCTGCCGGGGCGGATCCGCAGGACCATCTGGCAGGGCAAACCGGGGGCGCCGGTTTTGTTCCCCGCCTGGGCCTTTGAAGAGCTGCTGCATCTGCCCCAGGGCAAAGGGGGCGGCGCAGTGGCAAAACAGCATCCCGATCAGGTGGACTTTCTGGAAGCTTGCTCTGCCGCTGAGCTGGCAGACGTGGACCGGCCCGAAGATTTGGAACTGCTGCGGCAGCGGATAAAAAGCTAAGATGTACAGGGCCCGGGCAGATCCCGGGCTTTTTTGTCAAGTATTCCTTCCAGCTGGGCGCCGGGCTAAAAACTCCCTTGCAGTAAAACGCCGGCCTGTTTCGTATTATAAGCAAGAAGGCCGGCCCGACCCTGCGGCGGGGCCCGGCTCATTGATCCCCAGTGAAAGGAATGCCCCCATGATACGTACTGTTTCCGGCGACCCCGCCGTTTTTGTTGTCCTCACCCAGACCGGCACCATTCTGTCCCAGATTCTGCGGGTGGTGACAGGGGATGCCTATAACCATGCTTCCATCAGCGTGGATGGCTCTCTGCGGACCCTCTACTCCTTTGGCCGCCGCCACCCTTATAACCCGGTTTGGGGCGGCTTTGTGCAGGAAAGCCCCGTCTCAGGCACCTTCGCCCGCTTTGCAGATACCAGGGCCAAGGTGCTGCGGGTACCGGTAACCCAGCAGCAGTATGAGCAGATCAAGCAGCACCTGGAACAGATGTACCGGCACCGGCAGCGCTACCACTACAATTATCTGGGGCTGCTGCTGGCTTTCTTCCATCTGGCTTACCAGAAGCAGGACTGCTTCTACTGCTCGGAATTTGTGAAGGATGTGCTGGTCCGGTATGAAGTCACCGAAAAGGATGCCTTCGGGAAGATCGTCAAGCCCATGGAACTGATGGAACTTTCGGGCAGCCGGGAGATTTACAGCGGCATCCTGTCTGAATATACAGCCTCCGTCTGCCCCCAATAAACAAACTGCACCACGCCGGCCCCAAAAGTGAACCGGTCCAGATTGTGCGGACAATACAAAAAAGCCCCAAGTGTAGAGTAAATAGGATTCAGCAGGAGTGGCGCAGCGTCAGCGGCGCCACTCCTGTTTTTGTTTGGATTCGCTCGTAATTATAAAACTGAATATAGCGGTCAATCATCTCGTTGGCCTCGGAGAATGTAGCCGGTTTGTGGCGGTAGATGCACTCCGTTTTGAGAATAGAGAAGAAATTTTCTGCCATTGCGTTGTCATACGGATTCCCACGTCTTGACATCGAAGGCGTAATGCCGTAAGATTGAGTCAGCTTAAAATATCCGTGTGAGGTATATTGAAAGCCTTGGTCGCTGTGGAGCTGCAACTCTGCGGCGACCTTCTTCTTTTCTCTGCGCACTGCCTGGCGGATGGTATCCAGCACCAGGTTCACTGTTTGCTGGGTTGCAGTCTTGTAAGCTACAATGCTGTTGTCGTACAGATCCCGGATCATGGACAGGTACAGTACACCTTGTTTGGTTTGGATATAGGAAATATCGGTCACCCATTTGCGGTTTGGCGCTTCAGCCTGAAAGTCCCGGTTAAGAAGGTTCTGGTACTTATGCAGCTGCTGACCCATCTGCTGCCAGCGTCTGCGGCGGCGAATTTCAGACAGCAAACCGTATTTTTTCATAACACGCAGGATTGTTTTAGGGTTATGGCAGATTGCTTCATTGTTTTTTAGCCACTGCCACATTCTGCGGTAGCCATAGGTATGAAAACATTTGTCCTGCTGATTCCGAATTTTCTCTGCCAATGCGGCGTCTTTCTCGGGTCGGCTCAGATTCTTTACAAAGCTGTAATAGCCACTTCTGGATACCGAAAAGAATCTGCACATGACGAGCACAGAATACTTTTCTCTGTGACGGTAGATGACGGCATATTTTGCCCTGGCTCTCACTTCCTTCCTGTGGATTGCAGAAAATCCCGCAGCAATTCATTCTCCATTTTTAGCCGCTTGTTTTCCTTTTCGTAATCCTCTATGGTTTTTACCTTTCTTGACCTGCCTTTGGGCAAAGGGGCTGCCTGCCGCAGTTTTGTCTCTGGTCTCAAGCCGCACCAACTCTGAACCGTATAACGACTAATCCCATATTGGCGGCTGACCTCATTCTGACTCTTTCCCGCTGATATCTCCTGTCGAATTTGTTCTTTTAGTTCTTCGCTGTAGTGCTGCATTCCTTTTCTACCAGACATAACAATACCCCCTCATGTAGTACTTCTATTTTCCTACATCAGGGGGCTTTTTGTCTATTGTCTGTTTTTACTGGTTCGGTTCAAAGGGCCGGCTTTTTTGTTGCCCAACCAGGGGAGGACGGCTCGAAAAACACTCTGCTTCATGCTACAATAGAAAGGACGAAAACGGGGAACCATCGGTATGTTCCCAAGGAGGAAGGAATTGTGGAAAAATACCTCTCTGTCATGAGCAGGAAAACAAAACTGAAATGCGCAGGGGTCATCGGGCTGGCCTTTGTGGGTTCGCTGCTGGCCTCCCTGTGGCCGGTGCAGCTGGGTGAACTGTACAACGGCATCTCGGACGGGGCCATCGGGACCCTGGCCCGGGGGGCGGCGGCCATTGCCCTGTTCGGCCTGATCTACCTGGCTGCCGAGTGGATCGCCATTGTCCGGCGGGTGCTGCTGGACTGCATTGTGGCCTCCCATGAGGCAGAGGTGCGGTCTTTCTGCATCGAAAAGCTGCTGAAGATGCCAGTGGCCTATTATTCCGGCTGCCTCAGCGGTGAGAAAACCGCTCAGCTCAACCAGGGTGTGGCGGGCTTCAGCCAGCTGATCAAGATCCTCTGCAATGATGTGTTTGCCACCGTCCTGATGGCGGTGTGCACCCTGGCCCAGGTGCTGTTCCATGCGCCGGTGATGATGGCCGGCATCATGCTGCTGTACCTGGTGCTGACGGTGGTGATTTCGGCCTTTCAGATCCGGTCCCAGAACGGCATCCGGGAAAAGATCGTCCACCAGAAAACAGCCCTGGACGGCCAGATCTGTCAGTCCATCTCCAACTTGGAACTGATCCGCAGCATGGACGCCGAGGAATATGAGAAGCACCGTCTGGAACCTAGCGTCCTGGACATCAGCCACACCGAGAAGAAGCACCACAAATACATGGGCCTGTTTGACTGCCTGAAACAGCTGTGCAAAATCGTCTTTCAGGTCACCCTGCTGGGGGTGTCGGTCGTGCTGATCGGTGCCGGCCGGATGGACGGCGGGGCGGTCATCACCGTCTGCCTGCTGTTCCAGCAGCTGATCAAGCCCATCGACGAGGTCTACCGGTTTATGGATGAGACTGCCTCCTCCCTGGTCAAAGCGAAGGCCCTGCTGGAGGTGACCGCCAGCCCCTCGGACGAGGTGTTCAGCCGGGTATCCAGCGGCCAGCCCCTCACCGACGGCTCGGTGCACCTGGAACAGGTGCTGGTCACCAACCCTGAAAAGGACAAACCCCTGGCCCTGTATCAGGATCTGACCATTCCCGGCGGCAAAAAGGTGGCGCTCCAGGGGGTATCGGGCTGCGGCAAAACCACCATGGTCCGCTGCCTGAACCGCTATTACCCCTACACCCGGGGCAAAGTGACCCTCTTTGGCCGGGACCTGGAATTCTACAGCCAAAAGGAACTGACCAGCCTGCTCTATTATGTACCCCAGAGCACCTTCTTCTTTGCGGGCACCGTGCGGGACAATCTGGTTTACGGTCTGGACGCAGATTTCACCGACGGCCAGCTGCTGGATGCCCTGCGCCAGGCCTGCCTGATCGGGGATTATGAAGGCGTCCTCTGCCGGGAGCCGGAGCGGGCTTTGGCCTATAACATCAGCGAAGGCGCGGCCAACCTGTCAGGGGGCCAGCGCCAGCGGCTGTCCCTGGCCTGGGCCTTCCTCCGCCGCCCCAAACTCTATATCTTTGATGAGAGCACTGCCAATCTGGACGAGCAGACGGCGGCCGCCGCGCTGACCAACCTGGAACGCCACGCCGCCGCCGATGGGGCGGGCATCCTGTATATTTCCCACGACCAGAATGTGGTGGACCGCTGCGACCAGGTGATCGTCCTGGCCAACAGAATTGCCTCCCATAGCCCCGGGCCGGAGAAGGCCGCCCCCGGCTGTGCCTGCACCATGCCTTCCTGAACAGCATCCCCGTTCCCTCCCGGAACGGGTATTTTTGACGTTTTGGTGAAAGAAAGGTGAAGCGCTTGACAAAGCCCCTGCCGCTCTGTATATTGGAATTAGAATAATTCTAATTTAGGTGAACAGCGATGCGATATGGAGAAAAAATTCTGGAGATCATCTGCACATCCAGTGCATCCGGCGTCCACATGACAGCCGAACAGATCTTTCTGGCTCTGAAAAAGGAGTACCCCTCGGTGGTGCTGGCCACCGTGTACAACAACCTGAACAGCCTGTACCAGCAGGGGAAAATCCGCAAGATCAGCCTGGAAGGCTGGCCCGACCGCTATGACCGGAACACCCGCCACGACCATCTGGTGTGCCGTTGCTGCGGCAAACTGTCGGATCTGTACCTGTCGGATCTCACGGCCCAGCTGGAACAGCAGGTAGGCTTCCCGATTGAAGGTTATGATCTGAAACTGCAGTATCTCTGTCCCGAATGCCGCGCAAGGCTGGCGGCTGAAAACGCTCTGAGCGAGCCCGACGGCTTGTAAAGATAAAATAAAAGAACAAGGAGGTTTTACCCACATGAGAAGCATCACGAAACTGGAACTGCAATATGCCCACAGGTTTTATGGGTTCAAAGGGGAGGCCCAGTACCTCCACGGCCACACCGGCGTCCTGACCCTGGAAGTGGAAGACACCGTCGAACCCGGCGTCAACATGGTGTTTCCCTGCAACGAAATTCAAAAGACAGCCTGGTCGGTGCTGCAAAACTTCGACCACGCCCTGATCCTGCGGGAGGACGATCCGCTTCTGCCCGCCATCCTGAAGGTGTACGAGGAACAGGGCATCCGCAACGGTGCGCCCCAGAACAAGATGAAGGGCCCCGCATTCAAGACCGAGCTTGCCACCGCCTATCCCGAGTGCCGCCTGGTGGTGACCAAAGAGACCATGACGGTGGAGGGCATGATCAAGATGGTCTATGACCTCCTGAAGGACAAGCTGAACATTGCCAAGATCACCTTCAGCAGCGGCGTCAATGCGGCGTCGGCTGAATTTGAGACCCACAACCAGATCGACCGCTGCCCCCTGTGCGGCATTGCCCTGAATGAAAACGGGGTCTGCCCCAAGTGCGGCTACCGCAAAGAGTAATAGTCGGGCTTTGATGAAACCATCCTCCTGAAAGATCTTTGCCCTGGGAGCGCCAGAGGCGAGGGGCGGGCCTGTTTGGGGCAGGCCCGCCCTTTTACAGGTGCCCGCCGGCAGAGAAACCCGGGGAGAAGGGGGGCATACTCTATGAAACAAATGACGGGGATCCTCCTGGCTGGCTGCCTGCTGCTGGGCCTTACAGGCTGTGCAGTCTCCTGGGCCGGACAGCGGAACCCGGCGCCTGCGGCGGCAGCGGCCGCCACGTTGGTGGAAGACCAGGAATGGAGGAAGCAGAAAGGGATGGAACAGATGAAGGAAATTTTTTTTGCCGGCGGGTGCTTCTGGGGAGTGGAATCCTACTTTTCCCAGGTGCCGGGCGTGCAGGAAGTGACAGTGGGCTATGCCAACGGAACCACCGAACACCCCACTTATGAGCAGGTGTGTACCTCCCGCACCGGCCATGCCGAGACAGTCCATGTGGTGTACGACCCGGCAGCGGTGAGCCTGCGGACCCTGACCCAGCACTTTTTCAAGATCATCAACCCGCTGTCGGTGAACCGGCAGGGGAACGATGTGGGCAGCCAGTACCGCACCGGCATCTACTATACCGACCCGGCAGACCTGTCGGTGCTTCAGGGGGTCATGGATGAGGTACAGGCGTCCTATCCCACCCCCATCGCCACCGAACTGCAGCCTCTGAACTGCTATTATCTGGCGGAGGAATACCACCAGAACTACCTGGAAAAACATCCCGGCGGCTACTGCCACATCGACTTTTCCAGCCTGTCCGACTTTACCCGGCAGGTCAATCCTCTGGAATACACCAAGCCCTCCCAGCAGGAAATCCGGGAGGCACTGACCGAGCAGCAGTACCAGGTCACCCAGAAGGGCGCCACCGAATACCCTTATACCGGGGCCTACAACAATCTGTTTGAGCCTGGCATCTATGTGGATGTGGTGACCGGGGAACCTCTGTTCCTCTCGTCGGACAAGTTCCAGTCTGGGTGCGGCTGGCCCAGCTTTTCCAAGCCCATTGAACCGGCGGTGGTGGTGGAGTCCACCGATACCAGCCATGGCATGGTCCGCACCGAGGTACGCAGCCGGGTGGGGGACAGCCATCTGGGCCATGTCTTTGAGGACGGCCCCCGGGAGCTGGGAGGCCTGCGCTACTGCATCAACAGCGCTTCCCTGCGCTTTGTTCCCTATGACCAGATGGAGCGGGAAGGATACGGGGATCTGATGGACCTTGTGGCAGACGCAAAAAGCAAACCGTAACCAAAACAGGGCGTTCCCAGAGGGGACGCCCTGTTTTTTGGAAAAGCCCTGTACAATCCTGGAAAATCTGGTATGATGATTCGGAAGACGGCTGCGGCGCAGCATACCCAACCATCGAAAAGGAGAAGGAACCCATGGGAAAGATTCTGTTCATCGACATTGACGGCACCCTGGTGGACTATGAAAACCGCCTGCCCGCCTCGGCGGTCAAGGCCATCCGCGCAGCCCGGGCAAAGGGCCACCGGGTGTATCTGTGCAGCGGCCGCAGCAAGGCGGAGAACAAACAGGAAATCTGGGACATCGGCCTGGACGGCTACATCGGCGGCAACGGCAGCTATGTGGAATCGGAGGGGGAAGTGGTGATGCACCAGCTCATCACCCCGGACCAGTGCCGCCGGATTGTGGACTGGCTCCATAGCCGGAAGCTGGCGTTTTACCTGGAGAGCAACAGCGGCCTGTATGGCAGCGAGGACTTCCGCCGGCGGGCATTGCCGGTGATGCAGGAATACTGCCGCCGCAAGGGCAAACCGGGGGCGGAGCAGATGGATACCGACAGCGCCTTCCCCTCCATGATCTACGGCGCCGACCTGTACCGGGACGATGTGAACAAGGTCAGCTACATCCTGGAGAGCTACCAGGACTTTCTGGATACCAGGGCTGCCTTCCCTGACCTGCAGAATGGCACCTGGGGCGGCGCGGGAGAGACGGCCCTCTTTGGGGATCTGGGGGTCAAGGGCATCACCAAAGCCCATGCGGTGGAAGTGCTGCTGGGCCATCTGGGGGCAGACCGGAAGGACACCATCGCCTTTGGAGATGCTGCGGTGGATATCCCCATGTTTGCGTGCTGCGCCCAGAGCTGCTGCATGGGCAGCGGCGGAGACGGGGCCAAGGCGGCAGCAGATTATGTGACCACCGGCGTGGATGAGGACGGCCTGTACAACGCCTTCCTTCACTTCGGGCTGATCTGACACGCAAAAAGAACATGCAAAAAAGAAGGCCGGACCTTTGGGGTCCGGCCTTCTTTGGCTGACAGGAATATGATGTTACAGGCCGCGGCACATGTTGATCAGGATACCAGCGGCGACTGCGCTGCCAATCACGCCGGCCACATTGGGGCCCATGGCATGCATCAGCAGGTAGTTGCGGGGGTTGTACTCCTGGCCCACCTTCTGGGAAACGCGGGCGGCCATGGGGACGGCCGAGACGCCTGCGGAACCGATCAGGGGGTTGATCTTGCCGTGGGTCACAAAGCACATGACCTTGCCCAGCAGGACGCCGCCGGCAGTGCCGAAGGCAAAGGCAAAGACGCCCAGGGCGATGACCATGACGGTGCGCATGTTCAGGAAGGTCTCCGCATTGGTGGTGCAGCCCACCGAGAAGCCCAGGAAGATGGTGATGATGTTCATCAGCTCGTTGCCGGCGGTCTTGGTGATCCGCTCCACCACGCCGGACTCCTTCATCAGGTTGCCCATCATCAGGCAGCCGATCAGGATGGCGGCATCAGGCAGCAGCAGGCTGACCAGAATGGTAACGATGATGGGGAACAGCACCTTTTCGGTGTGGCTGACCTTCCGGGGTGCTTCCATGACGATCTGGCGCTCTTTCTCGGTGGTCAGCAGCCGCATGATGGGCGGCTGGATGACGGGGACCAGTGCCATGTAACAGTAGGCTGCCACAGCCACCGAGCCCAGCAGTTCCGGGGCCAGGATGGAGGTGGTCAGGATGGCGGTGGGGCCGTCGGCGCCGCCGATGATGCCGATGGAAGCTGCCTCAGCGGGGCTGAAGCCCAGCACACGGGCGCCGGTGTAGGCCACAAAGATGCCCAGCTGTGCGGCTGCGCCCAGCAGCAGGCTGGAGGGCCGGGCGATCAGAGGTTCAAAGTCGGTCATGGTACCGATGCCCAGGAAGATCAGAGGCGGATAAATGCCCAGCTTGACGCCTAGGTAGATGTAGTCGGCCAGGCCGCCTGAGCTGCCCAGCATCTGCCAGTTGATGTGGCCGGTTTCATTGATGAAGATGTCCATGTGGATGATGCCGTCCAGCGGCAGGTTGGCCATCAGCATGCCGAAACCGATCGGCAGCAGCAGAAGGGGTTCAAACTGGTGCACGATGGCCAGATAGATCAGAATGCAGGCCACCAGCAGCATGACGGCATAGCGGTAGCCGCCCACCGCCGTGAGGATTTCCGAATAGCCGGAATTGGAAAAAATTTGCTGAAGATTGTTGATGATTGCGCCCATTGTATCACGCTTCCTTCCCCAATAAGCCCATTACAGGAACGGACGAGTGGCCTGAATCACAC
>OERG01000035.1_pt1 | contig 42033 bp, 40 predicted proteins | sample 1539951 | NCBI WGS metagenome assembly OERG01 (sample SAMEA3891870, study PRJEB23780) | metagenome | biome: terrestrial biome; feature: animal house; material: Caecal content | place: Italy | collected 2015-05-05
CCCACTAGTATTTTACCTCATAACTCTATATTTGTCAGGTTTTGTTAGGCACTCTAAGGCAAAATCAGTGTTTCCCACCGATGACAGCCTGCTGAAAATGCTGTATTTGGCTATGATGGATATTACCAAAAAATGGACAGGTCGGCGGCAGGACTGGAGCCTGATCCATGCCCAGATGGCCATCTATTTTGCCGAGCGCATGCCCGAGTAACACCGCTGGGACCGGATGTCAAGGGCAAGATACACGGCTTCGCCGCCCTAGACATCCATCCCCACCGGCGTTATGTTGTTGAAAAGGCGGCAGTTAGATAAGCCTGCTGCCGCCCTGAATAAATTTTGCTCTATTCGTACCCTAAATGGAGTTTACGCAGAATTTGGTATTGACTCATCAGCTCGGGTACCCTCTGTGATAAGTACTCTGACCGGCATACCATTTGCATTCACGGCAAGGTGAAATTTGGTATTGAGTCCCCTTTTGTACGGCTCACATCCTGGTTTCCACCCTTCGCTCCAGCGGCATGAGGATATACCTTGCAATGGCTCGCGTCAATCATGAGCCATTAAAAGTCAGGTTCATCCACCAGAATTTCCAGCAACTTTTCCCACATGCCCTTGTCCCGCCATCTGCGAAACCGCTGATATACGGTACCCCATTTCCCATAGCACGGCGGCAGGTCTCGCCATGGGGCTCCTGTGCGTAAAATCCAGAACACTCCATTGATAAATTGTCGATTATTATTTGCAATACCATCCCACTGGCCTTTCTGGCTTAGTAGGTGTGGCTCCAACAAATTCCATACTTTATCACTTATATCATGACGTTGCTGTTCATTGGACATTAAGAACATCTTTTTATCGATTGGTGTTTCTATTTGACCACATATCTTGTGTAAACACTATCTACCACGGTCCTAGCCTTTTCTTTGGTAGCTTTCTTGCTCTCCTGAGCGCGAATTGCCTTGAATATCTTAGCTACCAGTTTCATTTTGGAACGTAGTGTCCCCAAGAAAATATTGCGATAGAAGTGGACGGTACAACGTTGGTATTTGGCATCAGGGAACACTCCAACCACGGCCTCCAGCATATCAAGGCATTTGTCGCCAACTATGAGTTTCACGCCGTCCAAGTCACGGATTCGGAGCCATTGAAAGAAACTGACCCAGCTGGCCTTGTCCTCTTTCATGACCTCAACAGCACTAAGAACTTCACGATATCCGTCATCATTTACCGCTATTGCCACAAGAATAGTCATATTTTCAAACTTTCTGCCCCAATTGCGGCACAGATAGATCCCATTCACATAGACATACGGATACTGCCCACCACCTTGCAGAGGACAGTTGCGCTAATCCTCGATATGGCCGTACGCTTTTTTGTTCAGCTCACTGATGGTGGATGGAAGACTCTGTGGCCCTACAACGTTTCTGTAATGTCCTCCACACGTCAGACAGATACGCTTACTAGGTACAATGTCTCTCTTTTTTCAATTTTCAATTTGCGAAACTTATTCTACCGTATCATACGACAAAAGTCTTAATGCTTATCTTATATTATAATACAAAGATATCGTCAGGAATATTGGAATTTTTTGACTTGAGATTAACAAATCTGAGATAATCAGAGGGAGAAATGCCAACTTCTTGACGAAAGACCTTTGAAAAGTAATTAGCACTTGAGAAACCGCATAAATCGGCAATCATAGAAATCGACATTTCATTTTCGAGTAAAAATTGCTTCGCGTGGGCAATACGAAATTGAGTCAAATATCGCCCCGGCGAAACACCAACAAATTTCTGAAATAAACGCGTGAGGTATCCAACGGATACCTCAACACGTTCAGCTAAATCGGGGACACCTTCTAGGAAAGGATATTCCTCAGTAATGATATTCAGTGCTGCTTCTACAATTAAAGGATATTGTTGCTGTGGATGTACCGTCTGTGCATTTTTACGTAAGGAGAGTAAAAGTTGGTAAGCGCAAACAGAAATATCAGAGACATCCACTTCAGTATTTGGAAGCATGGACAGAAATAATTGTATAAACTGGATACCGTTTGGAATTAGTAATTTCTGGTCTTCAAGCCGTTGGCGCAAGACTTCGTACCACAATTTTCCTGTGAAAATAACAACCGTAATAGAGCAATCTTTATCTGCTGTAAACTCACATACACCATGAAAAGTGGTTAACGCAAGCACTGAACCACTCGTTAATGTTGCATTCAATTGAGTGGTTTGGATAGAAAGCGAACCTTGCAGCATACCAACTAAAGCAAGTTCATCTCCAAATAATTCTAATAAACGTGTTTGCGATTTTTTTAAAGTGAATTTTCTGATTTCAGCAATATGCAGAAGTTGCTCTATTTCCGCGTCATGTGCCTTTAAGTGGATAGGTGTTATAGTATCGGCAGCATTTGAGAACCAGTTCATGGTTTAGTGGCAGATAGCTTGTTCTGTGTCTTTATCAAATACATGAACCTTATCCATATCAATGCCGATAGAGAAGCTCTTGTTTTCGTCAGGACGAACATAAGCTGGCATACATGCAATTAACTTATGTCCATCACATTCAAGATATAGATTGGTTTCAGCACCCATCAATTCAACCAGTTCTACCTTGGTGTCAATTGTTACAGTGCTCTTGTCAGCATCCACAAAGTTAGAGGGACGGATACCCAAAATAACTTCACGGTCAATGTAATTTTGCAGAGAAGCTGCTTTTGTAGACGGAATGGGGAGATGGAAGCCAGCAAATTCAGCCGTTAACTGTTCACCTCGCTGACGAATCACTGCCGGGCAGAAATTCATTTGAGGAGAACCGATGAATCCTGCCACGAACAGGTTGCAGGGAGCATCGTACAGAGCTTGTGGTGTATCAAACTGCTGAATAATGCCATCTTTCATAACACAAATGCGGTCACCCATGGTCATTGCTTCGGTTTGGTCATGTGTTACATAAACGAAAGTGGTATTTAAACGCTTGTGCAGCTTGCTGATTTCCGAACGCATCGAGGTACGCAGCTTTGCATCCAAGTTAGAAAGCGGCTCGTCCAACAAGAATACCGCAGGATTTCGTACCATTGCACGACCCAGTGCAACACGTTGACGCTGACCACCGGAAAGTGCTTTCGGTTTACGATTGAGCAGATGCTCCAAATCCAAAATACGCGCAGCTTCATGTACTTTCTTATCAATCTCGTCCTTGGGCATTTTGCGCAGCTGTAAGCCGAATGCGATATTCTTATAAACGGTCATGTGCGGATACAGTGCGTAGTTCTGGAATACCATAGCGATATCACGGTCTTTCGGAGCAACATCGTTAACCACTTTGTCACCGATATACAGTTCACCGCTGGTGATTTCTTCCAGACCTGCAATCATACGCAGAGTAGTAGATTTACCACAACCGGACGGGCCGACCAGAATTACAAATTCTTTATCCTTAATTTCCAGATTCAAATCAGGAACAACTTCTACATTGCCAGGATAGGTTTTGTTGACATGCTTAAACGTAATGCTAGCCATTGAGATTGACCTCCACCAAATAAAAATATCGTTTCATTAAGCTCATAGCTTGTTTCTTTCTTTAAGAATAACATATTTTGTAAGTGCCACTCAATGATAAATTTATGACCTGAAGGGGAAATTTGTGATAGGGGTAGGATAAGAATTGATTTTACCTTTATAGCATGATACGCTTAACATGAAAAACTCTGGATAAGGAGATGATTGCGGAATGCAAGAGAATCATTATGAACGTGCGCTTCGCATGGGACAGAAAGAACAACGTATATTCGGTATGCAGAAAACGCTGCCTGTTATCCCAGAATCTTTGGAAAATGGTGCATTAACAAGAGAACCATTATCAGTTATAGAAATTCCATTGGAGTTAATTGTAGGAACTTGTACGGAAGGTCGAAGTAAGTCCTTTTCGCCAAGTTTTTATCCGCTTATGGCTCAAGGAACTGAATTTGCCTCCAAATGGAATCATTTGTGCAAAGCACATTTGAATGAAGGTTTGCGTGACCCAATTAAAGCAGTAGAATATCTGGGCAATTTTTATGTTATAGAAGGCCATAAGCGTGTCAGTGTATTGAAATATTTTGGAGCAGTTAGCATCCAAGGAAACGTAACACGACTACATCCTGCACCGTCAGAAGAAAAAGAGGTGCAGATTTATAAAGAATTTTTATATTTCTATCAAGTTACAGGTTTATATGTGGCAAAATTCTCTCGATTAGGTGGATATCAGGAACTGTTGGATGCAGTAGGTTATGAACTACCGTGGAGTGCAGAACACATTCGCGATTTCAGAGCATTTTACACCATGTTTTCCAATGCTTTTCAGGCACAGGGAGGAGAAAAATCACATATTTCAGAAGCGTTGATTGCATATCTTCGGGTATTTTCATATAATGCATCCAAGCGTAAACTTCCAGCTATATTAGAAGAAGAACTTCAAAAGATTCGCCCCGAAATCACAAGCCAGATTCGACAAAGTGGTATGACATTGTTGCTTTCTGCACACGGAAAACGTTCCTTGATTTCAGGCTTATGGAGTGGAGGACTTTGTGCAGCGTTTGTTTATGGACATTCGCCTGAAGAGAACGCATGGGTTTACGCCCATGAGTTGGGGCGACGGGATGCGGAATCGACAATGCAAGGACAGATTCGGACACTTGTTTATTGCATACAACCAGAAGAAGCTGCCGCTGTTGCAGCGATGGAAGATGCAATTAAGAAAGGTGCCGATGTTATCTTTGCACCAGAATCTGAAATGGTACGCGCTTGTGTGCAGATTGCCGCAAAATATCCCAATGTAAAAGTGTTAAACTGTGCCCTTACAACCACACATCCACTGATTCGAACTTACTATTTACGTTTATATGAGGCAAAATTTTTGGCAGGAGCACTTGCTGGTGCATTGACACCCAATGATAGAATTGCATATTTGTCAGGAAACCCTTCAAAGGGAGCAATCCCAAGTATCAATGCGTTTGCACGAGGGGCACAAATGACCAATCCACGCGCGCAGATTTCTTTGGAGTGGATTAAACATGGCAAAACATATCAAATTACGGAAGAACAAATTTTTTATATGGATGATTTTGATTTATTGCCTGCACCGAATGGTACTCCGCGCGCTATTGGTCTATATGATAATACAGGAGAACAGCCTAAAAATCTTGCGATTGCAATTTGCCGCTGGGGTGAATTTTATCGAAAAATGCTTTATCGAATTTTGGATGGGAATTGGAAAAGCGATGGAAAAAAAGATGCAGCAGTAAGTTATTGGTGGGGGATGGATGCAGGAGTTGTAGATGTTATTTATTCTCGCAGTCTGCCCGAAGGGGTTCGACAATTGACAGAACTCTTAAGGGAAGCCATTTGTAATGAGCGGATTGGGCCATTTTCAGGAACAATGCGTGACCAAGAGGGGCAGATTCGTTACTGTGCACCGCAATTTATGCAGCCACAGGAGATTTTGAATATGGACTGGCTTGCGGAAAATGTTATAGGAACATTTCCTGATGAAAAGCAGGTGATAGTATGAGAATATTGGCACTTGCAGACCAAGAATCAGCGTATTTATGGGATTGCTTTAAACCGGAGAAGTTAGAAGGAATTGATTTGATTTTGTCTAGCGGAGATTTAGACCCGAACTATCTGTCGTTTTTAGCAACGTTCACAAAAGCACCTGTACTTTATGTTCACGGCAATCATGATGCAGGGTATGAGACCAATCCACCATCGGGGTGTATTTGTATTGAAGATAGTATATATGAATATCAAGGCATCCGAATTGCGGGATTGGGTGGCTCTATGAGATATCGCAATGGGCCACATCAATATACCGAACAAGAAATGGCTTGGAGAGTGACCAAACTTCGACTACATATGCTGTTTTCAAGAGGTTTCGACATTCTACTGACACATGCGCCGGCTTATGGGTTGGGCGATGGGGATGACTTACCCCATACCGGATTTCGTGCGTTTCATTCGCTGCTGAAGCGCTATGAACCAGCCTATTTTATACATGGGCACACACATTTAAATTATGGAATGAAGTATCAAAGATGTTCAACGTTTGGAAAGACACAAATTATCAATGCTTTTGAGCGATATGAATTTGAATTTTCGAAAGAAAATGAGTTGGTCCCTATATCTTTGCCGTAAATATCTGTGTGATGGCGAGTGATTACGATTGCCGATACTGTCGAGGGGAACAACCATATATATTTTTAAAGGCGCGTGAAAAATGCAAAGGGTTTTGATAACTTACCATCGAACTAATAGCGGCTATGGAAAGAGTTGTTTCTTTTAAAAGCTGTGCTGCTTTAGCCATTCGATAGCTTAATAAAAATTCTTGGGGTGTTTTGCCCATGGTATTTCGGAAAATCTTTCCAAAATAGTTTCGGTTTAATCCGCAAAACGACGCAATATCTTCAATGGAAATATCGTTTTGATAATTTTGTTCGATGAAGGAAAGTGCTTCTTTCATATAAAAATCACGCAGCCTTTTTCCTGTTCGCTGCATTTTTGTGGCAGAAGAATATATCAATTGGTCAAGAAAGATAAAGGCATGACCAACGATGGACATAGGACGAGAAGTACCATTGTGTACGATATACATGATTTCATTCAAAAGCAGAGCACCGTCTTTGGCATTTGTAGGTGTATATATAGGCTGGTCAGAGCCAAGCCCAGCAAGCTGTAAGCTCTCTCTTACACGTAAACCGTCAAATTCAATCCAAGCATATTCCCAAGGGTCGTTTTCGTCAGCAAAATACGTTGTAATCTGGTTGGGCTCAATGATAAAACCGTGCCCTGCGGTCACGTCATAATGTTTTTTTGCATGAAGGCAACCTTTTCCTGAAATAACATAGTGAAAAAGGTAATGATTTCTTGCATATGGCCCGTAAGAATGTAATGGTTGACACTTTTCGTAGCCAAATTGATATAGATTGAGGTCTACAAAACGTTCATCACAGAATACATGGAACTTTAGTTCATTATTAGACATACAGAATACCTCCACGTTCGATTCTCTTTTTATATTATATACCATAATGCGACATGACTTCAACAAAATACTTGACATAAAATCAAATTGAGATATAAAAAGAGGAATCAAGACATTCACAAATCTTTGTGCATAAAGTATAATACTTCCATGCTTAGAAGCAGCTTTTTGTAGATAGTGCACAGTATACAAAAAGGAAAGGAAATTATTGGTGATATTGAATAGAGATGCTTTGATGCACTCGGCGTGAAAAAAAGGAGAGTAGTTCAGTATGAAACATGCGAGAAAGTTTATTGCGGCAGCGTTAATGGGTGGTATGGTGCTCACAACAGCAGGTTGCGGCGGCGGTTCCGAAAGTTCCGCTGACGGAAAGGTTCATCTGACTTTCCAGATTTGGGATGTTGGACAGAAAGATGGTATGCAGGCAATGTGTGATGCCTATACTGCGAAAAATCCTAATGTTGAAATTGAGGTGCAGGTTGCAGGCTGGAACGAATACTGGACTAAGCTGGAAGCAGCTGCAACAGGCAACAAGCTGCCTGATATCTTTTGGATGCACACCAATGAAATCTTTAAATACGCAGATAACGGCATCTTGGAAGATGTCAGCGACCTGGTAGATGAGAGCAAGTTCTCTGAGATTTCGCTGGATAACGCACGCGGAAGCGATGGAAAGCTGTATGGTGTGCCCAAGGATAAGGATGTCATCTGCTTGGCATATAATAAGGATTTGTTTGATGCAGCCGGTGTAGCTTATCCGGATGACACTTGGACATGGGATACCTTGGTTGACGCATCTCAGAAGATTTATGATGCAACTGGTAAGTATGGCTATATGGCATATGCGGATGACCAGTTGGGTTACTGGAACTTTGTTTACCAGAATGGCGGTTATATTCTCAACGATGATAAAACAAAAGCAGGATTTGACCAGCCTGCAACACAGGAAGCGATGAAGTTCTATATTGGTCTTCAGGATTATGATTGGTGCCCCGACCAAACTTATTTTGCAGAACAGGCTCCCGGTACTGCGTTCCTGTCTGAGCAGGGTGCAATGTTCTTTGAAGGTTCTTGGAATTTGTTGCCGACATTGAAGAACAATCCGAATTTGAACGGCAAGTTGCAAATTGCTCCGCTGCCCAAGGCACCCAATCCGGAATCCGGTGACGGACGTGCAACTATTTCCAACGGTCTGTGCTATGCAACTGGCGCAGATAATAAGAATAAGGACGTTGTAAAAGACGTATTGAAGTTCTTTGGTTCTGAAGAAGGTCAGCGCATCCAAGGTGAAAGTGGTGCAGCAATTCCGGCATATGAGGGCTTGGAAGAAACTTGGGTTAGTGCATTTGCTGATTATGATATCGATGTAACGCCGGTAATGGATATGTTTGATTATAGCGTACAGAGCGTTAACAATGCTTCCCGTCCGGAATGGAAAACCAAGGTAAGCGATGAACTGCTGAAGATTTATTCTGGTCAGGAGAGCATTGATGATGGCCTTGCTAAGATGCAGTCCATCATTGACGAAGCAAGCGCAAAATAATCAAAAGGGGGAGTTCATATGAAAACAAAGAAGAGTCGAAACGATGCGTTTTGGGCATATTTAATGATATTCCCTACCGTATTGGGTTTGATTGTTTTGAATATCTACCCGTTTATTGAAACGATTATTCTGAGCTTTTCTTCTACTAAGGCATTTGGAGCATATGAGTTTTCAGGTGTTGAAAATTACATTACAATGTTCTCCAACCAAGAGTTCTGGAAAGCAACTTGGAATTCGGTGTGGTTTTGTGTATTGACCGTGCCGGTTGGCGTATTTCTGGCATTGATTCTGGCCGTTTTGCTGAATTCTAAAATCAAAGGTCGGAGTATTTTCAGAACCATCTACTTTTTACCGATGGTTGTTGCGCCTGCTGCGGTTGCAATGGTTTGGAAATGGATGTTTAATGCAGATTTCGGTATCATCAACTCGGTACTGGGCACGCATATCAAATGGATTTCTGACCCACACATTGTATTGCTGACTTGTGCGATTGTTGCCATTTGGAGTTCGGTGGGATATGATGCAATCTTATTGTTATCCGGTATTCAGAATATTTCCAAGTCCTATTATGAGGCAGCCAGCTTGGATGGAGCAACAAAGTTCCAGCAATTCTTTAAAATCACAATCCCTATGGTATCCCCGACTTTGTTCGTGGTTGTGATTATGCGATTGATGGCATCCTTAAAGGTTTATGACTTGATTTATATGATGGTTGACCAAGCAAATCCTGCGTTGACCGATGCACAAAGCTTGATGTATCTATTCTATCGAGAAAGCTTTATTGCTGGTAACAAGGGCCTTGGCTCTGCTATCGCCATTTGGACGGTGCTGTTGATTGCGATTGTTACGATAATTCAGTTTGTCGGACAGAAAAAATGGGTCAATTACGAAGTATAAGGGGGAGAATGGCATGAATAAAAAAATCAGAGTCCGTAATTTGCCCGTTTATCTGGCATTGGGAATTGGTGCAATTACCATGCTGTTTCCGTTTGTATGGATGGTGCTGACCGCATTCAAAACCAATGCAGAAGCCATGCAAATTCCTCCTGTAATTTTCCCAAGTGAATGGAGATTGGATGCTTTTAAGCAGGCCATGGAGAGTTTGCCGTTTGGAAAGTTATACTTGAATACGGCATTAATGATTTTTTTCCGTATTCTGTGTGCGGTCGTATTTAGCTCTATGGCGGGATATGCGTTTGCAAAGATTGAGTTCCCATTTAAAAAAGCTTTGTTTAGCTTGGTACTGATTCAGATGATGTTGCCGTCTCAGATTTTCCTGATTCCGCAGTATCAGATGCTGGCAAAAGTTGGCTTGACCGAAAGTATTTTTGGCTTAGTTTTCCCAGGTTTGGTCAGTGCGTTTGGTACATTCTTCCTGAGACAGATTTATATGGGAATTCCGAATGAAATTGCAGAAGCAGCACAGTTGGATGGTTGTACAAGGTGGCAGACCTTTACCAAAATCATGTTCCCCTTGACCTTACCAGGTGTGGTAGCGTTGGCAATCTTTACTGCTGTTTTTGCATATGGTGATTTAATGTGGCCGTTGATTGTCAATACAGATTTGAACATGATGACATTGGCTTCTGGTTTGTCTACACTGAATGGTCAGTTCGTGACGAACTTCCCGGTTTTGATGGCGGGCAGCCTTTTGGCAATGGCACCGATGTTAATTCTATATATTCTCTTCCAGCGTCACTTTATCGAGGGCGTTGCAATGACAGGCGGCAAATAAAAAGCGAGGAACATTTATGGCGATTCTATGGGATGATAAGAACAAGGTCTTTTCCCTCCATACGAAAAATACAACCTATCAGATGAAAGTTGATTCGTTTGGATTTCTTTTGCATACATATTATGGAGCAAAAATCCAAGGGGATGCAAGCTATTTGATGGTGCATCAAGACCGGGGTTTCTCCGGAAATCCTTATGAAGCAGAAAATGACCGTACATATTCACTTGATGTTTTACCGCAGGAATATCCTTTTTATGGTTCGGGCGATTATCGCACAACTGCGTTCGATGTATGTGATTGCGACAACGTCAGTGGCTGTGACCTAAAGTTTCATTCCTATCAAATCATCCAGGGCAAGTATGCCCTGGATGGTTTGCCGGCAGTATATGCGGAAGCGGAGCAGGCACAGACGCTCGTGATTACAATGGTTGATAAGCGGCTTTCCTTACAAGTAGACCTTTACTATGGTATTCTGGAAGAGGAAAATGTTATCACACGCGCAGTCAAAATAACCAATCAGAGCGAAAAGCCTATTACGCTCGCAAAAGCTTTGAGTGCGAATCTTGACTTCTTGACTGGTGACTTTGATGTCATACATTTTTATGGACGTCATGCCGGAGAGCGCATGAAGGAACGAACACACCTAGAGCATGGTGTATTTTCTATTGGTAGTTATCGCGGAACATCAAGTCATCAGCATAATCCCTTTGTGATTTTGGCTGAGCAGGAGACCACGGAACGTTTTGGTCATTGCTGGGGAATGTCGTTTGTATATAGTGGCAATTTTCAGTGTGTCGCAGAAAAAGACCAGTATAATCAAACGCGTATGATGATGGGTATTGCTCCTGAGCGTTTTCAATATCTGTTGGAGCCACAGGAAAGTTTTACTGCTCCTGAGGTTATTATGGTCTATAGCGATACAGGGTTTGAAACGCTTTCCCATAGATATCACCATGTTATTCGACATCACGTTTGCCGGGGAACATATAAGTTAAAACGTCGTCCAGTGCTTATTAACAATTGGGAAGCGACATATTTTGATTTTGACGGTGATAAACTGTTCAACATTGCAAAACAAGCATCAGAATTAGGAGTAGAGATGATGGTTTTGGATGATGGATGGTTTGGCTCTCGAAATAGCGATAATGAAGGCTTAGGCGATTGGTGGGTCAATGAAAGCAAGTTGTTAGGAACGATGCAAGAGGTTTCAGAGAGAATTTGCTCTCTCGGAATGAAGTTTGGCCTATGGATTGAACCTGAAATGGTAAATGAAAACAGTAAACTATATCAGGAACATCCAGATTGGGCGTTTGCTGTTCCGGGGAAAAAGCCCATACGCGGCCGTAATCAGCTTGTGTTGGATTTTTCGCGCAAGGAAATAGTAGATTACATCGCAGAAAGTATTTTTAAAGTTTTAGACCATGCCAATGTCTCTTATATTAAGATGGACATGAATCGCAGTATCAGTGATGTATATAGTGCGGTAAAGGGTCATCCAAGTGAAGGGAAGATTTTGTATCGGTACACGCTTGGCGTTTATGAGTTCATGGAACGTCTGTTGAGGCGTTACCCGGATTTGCTGTTGGAAGGCTGTAGCGGTGGCGGTGGTCGATATGATGCGGGTATGATGTATTATTGCCCACAGATTTGGTGCAGCGATAATACAGACGCAATTTCCAGACTGCAAATCCAATATGGCACCTCGTTCGGATATCCGATTAGTACAGTAGGAAGCCATGTTTCAAGTGTTCCAAACCATCAGACAGGCCGTATTGTGGATTTCAATACGCGTGGTATTGTGGCAATGGCTGGAAGCTTTGGCTATGAACTGGATTTGAACTTGATTTCTGATGATGAGAAACAACAAGTCAAACAACAAGTAGAGGCATATAAAAAATATTGGCATCTTATCCATGATGGCAAGTATTATCGCTTAACCGATTGCGAGCGGGAGCACGATAAAGCAGCGTGGATGTTTGTATCCGATGACCAGTCAGAAGTATTTATTCAAATTGTGAAATGGACAGCTTGCTGTAATGGGCCTGTTCTGTATATTTGTTGCCGTGGATTGGATGCTGATGCAGTATATGTATCAGATGACGGGCAGCAGTATTCAGGCAGTGTGTTGATGAATGCTGGTATTCCAGTTCGCATCTTGCATGGAGAATATCAGGCGTATCAATTGCATTTTGTACGGCAGAAATAATGATAAAGGTGAAAAATATGCACGATATAACCAATGCTTTCTCTAATCTCTCACAATTTCCAGAAATAAATGGAGAGATTATGCACGGTGATATGCCGGGAGATAAAATCGAAATCAATGATGCACATAAGCAAAAGGCAAAGCTCATTTTTCCGATTTTAGTCGAAAAGCTGAAACAAGTAATCTCACAAAATCCATACCAACGAGCAGTCGTTTGTGTTTGCGGCGGAAGTGGCGTAGGAAAAAGTGAGACGGCAAGCCTTTTGGGAACTGCATTGCAGCTTTGTGGAATTGGAAGCTATATTTTAAGCGGTGATAATTATCCGCATAGAATACCGGCACAAAATGATGCAGAAAGATTGCGCGTATTTCGTTGTGGTGCGACTGCTGGTTTGGTTGCAAGCGGACAGTATCAGGCACAATTAAAAGAAACTTTGCGCGGTCTTCAGGAACAAGATGTAGATGCAAACCCTGACTTGTGCAAGGAGTATCCGTGGCTTTCCGTCTATCAAAATGAGGGCAAAAAAGCGCTTTCGGGTTATTTGGGAACCGAACAAGAACAGAATTTTGCCGAGTTAAGTGCCATTATCAAGCAGTTTAAGACGGGCGCAAATGCGTTGTATCTCAAACGAATGGGTCGAACTGCACTTGACTTGTGGTATGATTTGGTGGATTTTTCCGATAAGCATGTGTTGATTATTGAGTGGACACACGGAAACAGTGATAAATTTGTTGGTGTAGATATTCCAATTTTGCTTAATAGCACACCGCAAGAAACTTTGGAGCACCGCAGAAGCAGAAATCGAGATGGGGCAGTAGATAGTCCTTTCACGACAATGGTTTTGGAGATTGAGCAGCGTCAACTAGAGGCGCAAGCGCATAAGGCACAGATTATTGTATCCAAGAGCGGTGATATTTTGAGCTATGCAGAATATCGAAAGCAGATGGCACAGGGCTAAGAAGGAGGCGTTATTGTGAATTATCGACCAATGTTAAACGCTTACCCGGACAGCATCGGAGAAAATCTGGGCGATATGGTTGAGTTTTTAAGCCGTCCCCAATTAAAAGATGTGTTTGCCTCTTTTTATATTTTGCCCAGTGTATTCAATACCGACTTAGACCGTGGTTTTTCGGTTGTTGATTACACATTAAGTGATACACTGGCAAAAAAAGAGGATTTTACCAATCTTGAAGCATTGGGAATCGACTTAAAGCTGGATTTCATCCTGAACCATGCTTCTGTACTCAGCCCGCAGTTTCAAGACCTATTGAAAAATGGTGAGAAGTCTAAATATAAAGACTTTTTCATCAACTGGAATGAATTTTGGGCGGGCAATGGTACCATGACCGAAGAAGGGTATATCCAACCAAACGAAGAACATTTAAAAAAGATGTTCTTCAGAAAACCAGGATTGCCAATCTTAATGGTTCGTATGCCCGATGGGAAAGACATCCCGTATTGGAACACTTTCTATCAAAAGGTTTCCTATAAAAGACCAACTGTGCAGGAATTGATGAAGATTGGCGATGTACAGTATGGCACCGCGCTGAAATTGCATGAAATTGTATCAGCTGGGTTGGACGGTGACCAAAAGCCGTCTGAAATAGATTTTGGTGCATTCAGTGCATACAAAGATACGGTTTGCGATTGGCTGGAAGGACATCGAGAATATTTAGGTCAGATGGATTTGAATATTCGCTCCAATCTGGTTTGGGAATTTTATGATGATACCCTGAAAACGCTTGCGCAATATGGCGCGAAAATTGTCCGTTTGGATGCTTTTGCATATGCACCCAAAGAAGTTGGGGCAAAAAATTTCCTCAACGAGCCGGGCACATGGGATGTCCTGGAACGTGTTTGTGCGCTTGCGAAAAAATACGATTTGTCACTTTTACCGGAAATTCATGCAAGCTACGGTGAAAAGATACATGAAAAGGTTTGCCAAAAGGGCTATATGACCTATGATTTCTTCTTGCCAGGTTTATTGATTGATACGCTGGAATCCAAGGATTGTAAGTATCTCAAACGCTGGGCACAAGAAATTCTGGATAAGAAATTGAAAGTGGTCAATATGCTGGGCTGCCATGATGGTATCCCGTTGCTTGACCTCAAAGGATTGGTTCCAGATGAAGGCATTGAAAATCTTATCAAAACGGTGGTTTCGCGTGGTGGCTATGTAAAAGATTTACATGGCGCAAAGAATATGTACTATCAGGTCAATGCCACCTATTATAGTGCATTGGGAGAAGATGACAAAAAAATGTTGTTGGCACGTGCCATTCAGCTGTTCATGCCAGCAAAGCCACAGATTTGGTATTTGGATTTGTTCTGTGGCAAGAATGATTATGAAGCGGTTCGGCGTGCTGGCAAAGATGGTCACAAGGAAATCAATCGCAGCAACTTGACCAAGCAGCAGATTGATGAAGGATTACAAAAGCCTGTTGTGCAAGAGCAGCTTGCATTGTTAAAACTTCGTTCTTCGCATCCTGCATTTGATATGGATGCCGATATTGAAGTCACTGGACAGGAAAATCAGTTTATGATTAAGTGGATAACGCAAAATGCGTGGATTCAGTTATCATGCGATTTAGAAAATGTTAGCTATGAAATTACACAGGGCTAAAAAGTAGGAATACCATACATATTTGTAAAAGGCTACTCTACCAGAGTAGCCTTTTGATATGTAAATCATTATTATCGTACATTGACAACGGGAATTGAAAGAGATAAAATAAACTGGAAAAGAATATAAGGGTTCTTCCTATCAAAAGAGGTGCCTATACATTAGTGTGGGGTAAAAGGGAATCAGGTGTAAATCCTGAACGGTCGCGCCGCTGTAAGTGATGAGTTGTATGCAAATGAATACCACTGGTAATGAAAGTACCGGGAAGGTTGCAGACAATGAAGATTCCAAAGTCAGAAAACCTGCCTCTTCTGGAAAACACATCCAACCACGCGAAATGGTTGCTGTGATAGTCGGAATGAAATCATACTATAGACTCTCAAAATGGGGGTCTCGTTGAGATGTCATAAATTTCTGAAATCGCAGTTTTCTGAACCATGTGTTTGCAACTGCGATTTTTATTTTTATTAAAGATATGAAATTACACATTTACAAAAATCAAACAGCTTTACGCTGTGGTTATACGACTGGGTCGTGTGCCACTGCAGCGGCACAGGCAGCTGCAATTTATTTGTTAACCGGACGGTTACCTACATGTATTGAATTGGATACCCCTAAAGGGATTCGATTATCTCTATATCCGCAAGATGCACGTCTAGAACCAAATGCAGCGGAGTGCGGTATTGTAAAAGATAGTGGAGATGACCCTGATGTAACAAACGGAATTGTAATTTATGCAAAGGTGACTTGTATTAGTAATGGAATAGAAATTACAGGCGGCCAAGGGATTGGTGTTGTTACAAAACCTGGACTTTCTGTTCCGGTGGGGCAGGCAGCTATCAATCCGGCTCCACGAGCACAGATAAAAGAGGCTTTAAGAAAAGTAGCACATGAAAACGGATATACTGGAGGGTTTGCTGTCACGATTTTTGCACCGCAGGGAGAGCAAATTGCAAAACGAACCTATAATGCACATCTTGGTATTATCAATGGAATATCTATTTTAGGAACGAGCGGAATTGTAGAGCCGATGAGCGAAACAGCTTTAATCAAAACCATTCATTTAGAAATGGATAGTTTATACATGGCAGGAGAACGAAAAATTTTGTTATGTCCGGGTAATTATGGTACAGATTTTGCCAAGAATACATTGGGATTAGAGTTAGAAAAGGCGGTGAAGTGTTCTAATTTTATTGGAGAAGCGTTGGATTATGCGGTTTGGCGTGGGTTTAAGCAAATTTTTTTGGTTGGCCATGCCGGAAAACTGGTGAAAATTGCCGCAGGTGTTATGAATACACATTCTGCGGTTGCAGACGGACGACAAGAAATTTTTACAGCACATGCAGCTTTGTACGGTGCACGACAGGAAATACTTCAAGCGTTGATGTGTGCCACAACTGTGGATGCTTGTCTAGCGATATTGGATTGTGTTGGATTGCGTGAGCCGGTATTGCAATCAGTCGGAAGAGCTATTGAGCAAAAATTGCAGCACCGTGTGCATGAAAAAGTACAAATTGAATATTTAATGTTTACCAATCAAAGTGGTATTCTGGCACAGTCTCAGAATGCTGCTCAATTTTGTGAAAAGTTTCGAGGGATTTTATGAAAAAAGGAAAATTATATGGTATTGGTGTGGGTCCCGGTGACCCAGAGTTAATGACGCTAAAAGCTGTTCGATTGATTCAAAAATGTGCAGTGATTGCAGTTCCGAAAGGTGGGGCAGGGGAGCAAACTGCCCTGAATATCGCTTCGCAGTGGATAAAACATCAAACACTTTTGCATTGTGACATGCCGATGACACGCGACCAAGCAATTTTAAATGCTTGTCACGAAAAAGCTGCCGATGATATCTGTGCGCAACTAGATACAGGAAAAGATGTGGCTTTTTTAACATTGGGTGACCCGTCGATTTATTCTACTTATTGGTATGTGCATCAAAGAGTGCAGACAAGGGGATATGAGGTAGAGATGGTGCCAGGAATTCCTTCTTTTTGTGCAGCCGCAGCACGAATTGGGCAAGCATTGTGCGAAGGAAAGCAAATGCTTCATATTATTCCTGCTTCGCATGAATCCACGAAAGAAGGGTTGGAGTTATCTGGAAATAAAGTTTTGATGAAAGCTGGTCGCTCAATTTTGGAGGTAAGAGACTATTTGGAACAAAAGAATCAACTTAATCGAGCAACTTTGATTGAATGCTGTGGAATGAAAGATGAACGTATTATACAAAACGTGGGTCAATTAAATAAACCTACCAAATATTTTTCGACTATAATCATACGAGAGGATACAAAATGATTTACTTCGTTGGAGCCGGAAGTGGTGCACCAGACCTAATTACCATACGCGGCGCAAAATTATTAAACAAGGCTGATATTGTCGTATACGCAGGTTCTTTAGTAAATCCTGAGTTGCTACTAAATTGCAACTCGCATTGTATCAAATACAATAGTGCAACGATGACTTTAGAGGAAGTCATGGAAATAATGATTCCAGCTGCGCAAGATGGTCAAACGGTTGTTCGTTTACATACAGGCGACCCTTGTATTTTTGGTGCACATCGAGAACAAATGGATTTTTTAGATGCGCATGGAATTTCCTACGAAATTGTTCCGGGTGTATCTTCATTTTGTGGAGCCGCAGCAGCATTAAAGGCAGAGTATACTCTGCCTGATGTCAGCCAAACGGTGATTTTAACTCGAATGGAAGGGCGTACCCCTGTGCCCAAAAATGAAAAAATTGAACTTTTAGCTACACATGGGGCAACAATGGTCATCTTTTTGTCAGCAGGTCAAATTGATTTACTAGCTCAAAAATTATTGGCAGGCGGGTATACGCCAAATACTCCCGTAGGTATTGTATACAAAGCAACTTGGTCAGATGAAAAGGTGATACGAACCACTATTGGACAGATGGCAGCAGATGCAAAAGCAAATCATATTACAAAAACTGCACTTATCACGGTCGGTGATTTTTTAGGAAGCGAATATGAGCGTTCCAAATTATATGACCCTACATTTTCAACTGAATTTCGAGAGGCTACCAAGTGATTCATGCAAAAATTGTATCATTTACAGCATATGGGGCTAACACAGGAGCCAAAATTGCACAAGCATTAAATGATGAAATGCAGGTCGAACAGTATGCACGCGCGGTTGACCGTTCTCTTTTGCATACAAAATTATCTCGCATGATTCAGCAAGCTATGGTAGACTGTAATTTGATTCTATTTGTTGGTGCAGTCGGCATTGCTGTACGCATGTGTGCACCATACTTAAAAGGAAAGCAATATGACCCCGCTGTTATCGTAGTGGATGAAAATGGACACTTTGTCATACCGGTGTTATCTGGACATTTAGGCGGTGCAAATGCACTGGCAACGTATATTGCAGATTTGATTGAGGCACAGCCAGTCATAACCACTGCAACCGATGGCCGAGGTGCTTTTGCTGTTGACAGCTGGGCAGCTGCACAAAATTGTTTTGTAAAAGAGACAGAACAAATCAAATTTATTTCTGCTTCGATTTTGTCAGGAAATTTGGTTGGTATTGTCAGTGATTTTCCAATAGATAGTGAACTTCCAAAAGAATTGACTGTGAATGGTCAGCAATCTTGCGGAATTGTAATATCTATTCGCACACAATCCCACCCATTTACACATACCTTACATATCGTTCCCAAAATTGTTCATATTGGCATTGGCTGCCGTCGTGGTGTAAGTGAACACGCAATTGAATCCTTTGTTCAAGAAGTTTTACAAGAAGAAGGCATTCCTTTTTCTGCGATTCGCCAAGTGGCTTCTATTACCAGAAAACAGGATGAACTTGGAATCTGTTGCTTTTGCCAAAAACATCAACTGCCATTTGTCACTTATACTGAACAAGTCCTACAAGCTGTTCCGGGAATTTATACTGCATCTGACTTTGTAAAACAAACCGTGGGAATTGATAATGTTTGTGAACGCGCTGCCATGCAATCTAGTCAATTTGGAACTATTTTGCGCAGAAAAAGTGTGAAAAATGGTATTACCCTTGCACTTGCAGCAGAGAATTGGAGGGTACAATTTTGAACCTCTGCATGATAGGTATTGATTTTCAACAAGCAAATATTGCGATACGCGAGCCAATTTCTTTGGTGCAAGGGCAGGTTGAAGCCCTTCTGCCAAAGATTCGAAAGTATTCGGGCATACTAGGCTGTGTGCTATTGTGCACTTGCAATCGCACTGAACTATATTTACACGTACAAAATTTTGATATAGACCCTTTGGTTGTATTGACACAGGTAATCGGCGTACCTTATGAGGTATATCAGCCAATTTCAGTTATCCGTAAAAATGATGCTGTTGTGCACCATTTGTTTGAAGTGGCAGCTGGGATGCAGTCACAAATTTTTGGTGATGACCAAATTCTATCTCAGGTACGCAATGCTATTACCTTGTCACGCAAACTAGGCTGTGCAGACAGTATTTTAGATACTCTATTTCGTCATGCGGTAACTGGAGGAAAACGGGTCAAAACCGAAACCCGTTTAATTGGCGTTCCGACTTCAGCAGCTCACCGTGCAATAGAAAAAGCACAGCAGATATTAGGAGATTTACAAGGAAAACATGCGGTTGTCATTGGGAATGGGGAAATGGGACGACTTGCGGCACAATTATTGGTACAGGCCGGGTGTCTCGTAACCATCACACTGCGCACCTATCGTCATGGAGTAACGGTCGTGCCGGCTGGCTGCGCAACACATCCATACGATGAACGAATTTCTATCATAGAAAATGCTGATTTAGTGGTCAGCGCAACAACTAGCCCACATTATACATTGACGGCAGAGCAATTGTATCATTTAAAAACATTGCCGCAATTGATATTAGACTTGGCAATGCCGCGTGATATCGATTCGACTATTGGAGAACGTACACAAGTATTAAATTTAGATGACTTCGGACAATTAGCCGATGAGAATGCTGCAGACCGCAAAGCAGCCTATGAAATTTTGGAAGAAGAATATGCAGAATTTCAGGCTTGGCATGAATATCGAAAAGCGTTGCCATTGATTACAGAAATTAAGGATACCGCTGTTGCACGTGTCAGATATGACCATTCCTTTTCAGAACGATATGCCGATAACGATTTAGATGGATTAACCGAACTCGCCGTGCATAAAACCATTGATATGCTGCTTGGCGGAATGAAAGAAATATTGACAGCAGCACAAATACAATCGTGTTTATCAAAAATGCAGAAAGGAAGCGGGAAATGAAACTTTATGTAATTGGTATTGGCCCCGGCGGTGAAGAACAAATGACACTGCGGGCGGTACGCGCATTGCAAGATTGTAATTGTGTGGCCGGGTATAACTTATATCTTGATTTGATTGCACCATTGATTGATGGAAAAGAACGTTTAGAAACTGGAATGACCCGTGAAGTTGACCGCTGCACAGCGGCAAGAGATGCCGCACTAACGGGCAAACAAGTTGCTGTAATTTCGAGCGGCGATGCTGGAATTTATGGCATGGCTAGTTTGATGTTTGAAGTGTGCCAAGCATATCCCGAAATTCAAATCGAAGTTATTCCAGGCATTACAGCTGCTTGCTCTGGCGGCGCAGTCTTGGGTTCTCCGTTGACAAACGATTTTGCAGTCATCAGTTTAAGTGATTTGCTTACCCCATGGCAAACAATAGAGCGTCGTCTACATGGAGCTGCACAAGGGGATTTTTGCATTTGTCTTTATAATCCTGCCAGTAAACGGAGAACCGACCATTTACAAAAAGCCTGTGATATTTTGTTGAAGGAACGTCGCCCTGAAACGCCCTGTGGATTGGTGCGAAATATTGGGCGCGACGGTCAAACCATGCAGATAATGACCTTGCAAGAATTGCGTGATACCCAAGTGGATATGTTAACCACTGTTTTTGTAGGCAATTCTATGACACGCATTATTGACGGGCATATGGTGACACCTAGAGGATATCAGGGCGTATGAAAATACTGATTTTTTCAGGTACAGCAGAAGGTCATGCCTTATGCCGCTTTTTATCGTCTCATGCAATTTGTGCACAAGTATTTGTTGCAACTACCTATGGGGAAGCAGTTATGGAACCGTTAACGGGCATTACTGTACACGCTGGTCGATTGACCACTTTAGAAATGGCTGCATATATGTCCGCACAAACGATAGTAGTGGATGCAACACATCCATATGCCTGTGAAGTCACAGAGCACATTCAAGAAGCCTGTCAAATCAAACAAGCAGAATATCTTAGATTGTTAAGACCCGTACAACAAAGTGATGGGGTGGAAGTGGTAGCAGATATCGCACAGGCAGTTAATTGGCTTTGCCAACATCAAGGAAACATTTTATTGACAACTGGAAGCAAAGAATTAGATGCTTATACCGCTATTCCGGAGTATCAAAAGCGAATTTTCCCGCGGGTACTGCCATCAGTCGAAGCGATTAAAAAGTGTATGGCTTTGGGATTTCCATGCGCCTCGATTTTGGCAATGCAAGGCCCATTTGCCCATGAAATGAATGTGGCACTACTAAAAAAAGTAAAAGCATCCATTCTTGTCACCAAAGATACCGGGAAAAATGGTGGTTTTGCAGAAAAGCTATCAGCAGCAAAAGAATTAGGCGTAACAACATTGGTCATTGCGCGGCCAACACAAGAAAATGGATTTACATTAGAACAAATACAACAATTGTTATTGCAGCGAATGGGATGTTGCGCACGGTATCCCAGATTTCCATTGTTTATTTCATTGGCAGGGAAAAAAGTCGTTGTCATAGGCGGTGGCAAAATTGCTGCGCGGCGGATTCACATTTTGCAACACTTTGGATGTGAATTGTTTATAATTTCTCCAGAGCTTTCGCCACAGATTTCCTGTGAAGACATTCACTATTTCAATCGTACTTTCCAGCCGCAAGACATTCAAGATGCCACATTGGTGATTGCAGCAACTAACGAACGAAAGGTCAATCAACAAATTGCGCACTTATGTTATGATGCACATATCCCTGTCAGCGTTGCCGATTGCGCACAGGAAAGTACCTTTTATTTTCCAGCAATTTGTGAAGGACAAGGCTTAATTGCTGGATTGGTTTCAGATGGGTCAAACCATCGCGCGGTTGCAACTACCGCAAAAAAAATTCGAAAATTATTGGAGTAGTCCATGAAAACAATTAAATTTGGCAGTCGAGACAGTCGGCTGGCAATCATACAGGCAGAAATGGTCATGCAGACGATTGCCGCACCGTGTGAACTCATTACAATGAAAACGACCGGAGACTTAATTCTGGATAAAACATTAGCCGAAATTGGTGGAAAAGGACTGTTTGTAAAAGAGCTCGACCGTGCACTTGCCGCTCAGGAAGTCGATTTTACCGTACATAGTCTCAAAGATATGCCGATGGAGCAGCCTGCTGGACTTCCGATTGTAGCATACTCCAAACGGGCAGACGTGCGAGACGCATTGGTGTTGGCGCCTAACTTGGATACACTAGATTTTTCCAAGCCTATCGGCTGTGCCAGTGCGCGACGGCGCATACAGTTAAAGCAACTATTCCCACAAGCGACTATTCTTCCCGTTCGCGGTAATATACAGACTCGATTGCACAAACTGGAGCAGGGACAATACGGCGCATTGGTACTGGCAGCTGCCGGTTTGCATCGATTAGGACTTGAAAACAGAATTTCCCGTTATTTCTCTCCCGATGAAATCTTACCAGCCGCGGGACAAGCGATTGTTGCCGTTCAGGGGAGAGAAGATAGCGATTGTTCTTGCCTTTCTGCATTCGACGATAAAGAAGCGCGTGTTTGTGCATTGGCAGAACGTAGTTTTGTGCGCGCATTAGATGGCGGGTGTTCATCACCCATAGCGGCTTATGCAACCATACAAGGTACACAACTAAAGCTGCGTGGCATGTATGTGAATCCTCAAGAAACCATCATTCGCTATGGTAATTGTACAGGTGATTTTGCCCAAGCCGAACTTTTGGGCATTCAACTTGCAAATCAGCTAAAACGAGGTGAATGTTGTGAGTGAAAAAGTAATTTTGGTTGGAGCTGGACCCGGTGACCGTTCACTGCTCACCCTTCGAGGTGCGCAAGCCATTCAACAGGCTGATGCTGTTGTATATGACCGTTTGGTCAGTCCTGATATTTTAGAGCTCATTCCCGCTCATGCAAAACGAATTGCCGTTGGCAAAGAAAACAATCATCATCCTGTACCACAAGACCAAATCAATGAGATTTTAGTCGATTTGGCAAAAAGTGGGAAACGCACTGTACGGCTGAAAGGCGGGGATTGTTACTTATTTGGCAGAGGCGCAGAAGAATGTCAATATTTGCGGGCACACGGAATTGCGTTTGAGGTGATTCCCGGTGTCACTTCTGCGCTTGCAGTTCCAGCTTATGCAGGTATTCCAGTCACACATCGAATGTATGGTTCTTCACTGCATATCATTACAGGTCATGCCCGTGCAGGCGCATCACTTGATATCAATTTTTCAGCCATTACACAATTAAAGGGTACGATTGTCTTTTTAATGGGACTGACCACATTGCCAATGTTGATGGATGGTTTACTGCAAGCAGGTATGAATCCCAGTATGCCGGCAGCAGTCATTTCAAATGGTGCGCGCGGCAATCAGCGTAAAGTGGTATCGACCATCCAAACACTTGCACAAGAGGTACAACAAGCTCAACTAAAAAGTCCGGCTCTCATTGTTGTAGGAACGGTTTGTACCCTACATGAAGAATTAGATTGGTTTTCCGCATTGCCTTTGCATGGAAAAACCATTGCCGTTACACGCCCAAAAGAGCGAATGGGGACATTATCCGAAAATTTGCGTGCATTGGGTGCAAATGTTTTGGAATGTCCCTGTATTAAAACGGTTGAGTTGGAAGATGCCGCTTTGCTGCGGTATGAACTATCGGAACCTTGGGATTGGGTAGTATTGACCAGCCCTGCTGGCGTTCATGCTATGGTTCATGCTTTGGAGCGTGCAGAATGTGACATGCGTGCTTTGTATGGTATGAAATTTGCGGCTATTGGCGCAGCAACCGCAAAAGAGTTACAGCATTATGGTATTTGTACGGACTTAATTCCAGAAGTGTATGATGGAGAACATTTGGCAAAAGCGCTTTTACATATAATAGAACCGAATGAACGAATTTTACTTCTACGCGCTGCAAACGGGTCATCTGTATTACCTGATATCTTGCGAACTGCAGGATTCACAGTTGCAGATGTTGCCACCTATGAAACGCAATATCAGACCGACACAAAAGATATTTTACGCACTCAAATTGAACAGGGAACATTGGATATCGTAACATTCACCAGCGTCTCTACCGTAGAAGCGTTTGTCAATGCTGTTCAATTACAAGATTACAGCACGTTCACTGCGCTTTGTATCGGGAAGCAAACCGCTGCACAGGCAGAAAAATATGGAATGCGTGTAAAAATTGCAAAAAAAGCAACGATTGATAGTATGATAGATTACTTAATGGAGGATATATAATGTTTGACAAAACTTTTCGCCCACGCCGTCTGCGCGCTTCAGATAACTTGCGCCGCCTGGTGCGTGAAACCCGACTTTCTGCCGATAGCTTAATATGGCCTATCTTTGTTCACGAAGGCACGGGAATTTATGAAGAAATTCCATCACTTCCAGGACAATACCATTACAGCCCTGACCAATTAGAACGCATGATAGAACAAGCGCGTACACATGGCGTATCACGTGTCATGTTGTTTGGTTTACCCGAACAAAAAGATGCGTGTGGCTCTGGTGCTTGGGCGGAAAATGGAATTGTCCAACAGGGCATTCGCAAAATAAAAGAACTCGCACCCGATATGTATGTCATTACAGATGTTTGCATGTGCGAATATACTTCACATGGGCATTGTGGTATTCTCTGTGGGCATGATGTTGACAACGATAAGACTTTGGAAGTTCTCTGTAAAACTGCTCTCAGTCACGCGCAGGCAGGAGCAGATATGGTAGCACCCAGTGATATGATGGATGGACGCGTTGCTTGTATCCGGCAAACTTTGGATGCACATGGTTTTGAGCATATTCCGATTTTGTCATATGCTGCAAAATATGCGTCGTCGTTCTATGGTCCATTCCGTGACGCTGCGGGTTCTGCACCTGCTTTCGGTGACCGCCGTTCCTATCAGATGGATTGGCACAACAGTCGGGAAGCAATGCGAGAATGTGCATTGGATGTGCAGGAAGGTGCCGACATTTTGATGATTAAACCTGCTTTGAGTTACTTGGATTTGATTCACGAAGCACGGCATACATTTAATCTACCGATTGCAGCTTATTCAGTAAGCGGAGAATACGCAATGATAAAAGCAGCGGCAAAAGCGGGCTGGATTGATGAACACAATGTAATGTGTGAATCAGCAGTCAGTATTTTTCGCGCAGGTGCAGACATTTTGATTACCTATTACGCCTGTGAACTGGCTGACGCGATTCGTAAAGGAGAAATTGGCTAATGTTACAGCAGATGCAATCACAAACGTTATTTGAACGCGCCCAGAAAGTGCTTCCAGGTGGCGTCAGTTCGCCAGTGCGTGCATTTCGTGCAGTCGGCGGAACCCCTCCATTTTTGGTGCGTGGCCATGGTAGTCATGTATGGGACGTTGACGGAAATGAATACATTGATTTTGTTGGCTCTTGGGGCCCTCTTATCTTAGGACATAGTGCACCAGAAGTGCTAGAAGCCGTTCAAAAAGCAATGAAAGATGGCTTATCTTTTGGTGCACCAACCGAAATGGAAGTAGCAATAGCAGAACTGCTGGTCGAAATGGTGCCACATATTGAAATGGTTCGCATGGTAAATTCGGGCACAGAAGCTGTGATGAGTGCCGTGCGTGTGGCGCGAGGTGTAACCGGTCGTGATAAGATTGTAAAATTTGAAGGATGTTATCATGGTCACAGCGATGCGATGCTGGTGAAAGCCGGTTCAGGAGCATTGACAGGTGGTGCCCCTGATTCAAAAGGTGTACCCCAAGCAGTTGCAGCAGATACCCTCATTGCACAATATAATGATTTGCAATCGGTTCAAATACTGCTGGAATCCAACCCCAATACCGTTGCAGCAGTCATTGTGGAACCGGTAGCAGCTAATATGGGTGTGGTTCCACCGGCTCCAGGCTTTTTACAAGGATTGCGTGCATTGTGCAATCAGTATGGCGCACTGTTAATTTTTGATGAGGTCATTACCGGATTCCGATTGGCGCGTGGCGGTGCACAAGAATACTTTGGTGTTCAAGCCGACCTTGTGACATTTGGCAAGATTATCGGTGGCGGGATGCCTGTTGGCGCATATGCCGGAAAACGTGAATTGTTATCGCAGGTTGCACCAACTGGGCCGATTTATCAGGCGGGCACCCTCTCTGGCAATCCGGTCGCTATGGCAGCCGGCTTGACACAACTCAAAATATTAAAGGAACATCCAGAATATTATGAGCAAATAGAACAGAAAGCTGCGCAAATGGCACAATCATTACGACAAGCGGCTGACAAAAACAAGGTTGCCTTGCAAGTCAATCAGTGCGGCGGTTTGGTATGCCCGTATTTTACCGCACATCCCGCTCGCTGTTTTGCAGACACACAAACCTCCGACCTGCAAAAATTCCGCACTTATTTCTGGGGGATGCTCGAACGCAATATGTATATAGCGCCGTCTCAATATGAAGCACTCTTTATCAATGTCAGTCATACAGCATCTGATATCGAATCTTTCTGTACTGCGGCAGCAGATGTGATGCAAATTCTATAAAGGAGTTTGTAAGATGAGGCAATTTATCATTGTTGGGGCTGGAATGGGTACAAAGGATGGTTTGACTGCGCAAGCTGTTCATGCCTTACAACATGCAGCGTGTGTTTTTGCTGCACCTCGGCTTGCCAAAAGTTTATCAGATATATGTGAAGTGACACCTATTTCCATCAATCAAATGGTTGCACAAGCCATTGCTTGTAATCACTCTCCAGTGGCACTGATTGTTTCGGGTGATACCGGATTTTTCAGTCTCACCAAACATATCTATGATAAATTATCTGCACATGGTACAGTTGAAGTAATTCCAGGTATCAGCAGTATGCAATATTTGTGTGCAAAATGTGGGCAGAGTTATGAGGATGCCCATATGCTCAGCTTGCATGGACGTACGGGATATATCTTAGGCGCTGTCAGTTATCATCGAAAAGTCTTTGTCTTGACAGATGGCACACACACTGCGCAAAAGATTTGTCAAGATTTGACACAAGCAGGTTTGGGGGATGTTTTTGTCTACCAAGGCGAAAATATGGGTTCAGACCAAGAACAAATTTGCAGCGGAACAGCGCAAACACTCAGTACTCGACCCTGTGCAGAGTTGTCCTGTTTGCTAATTTGCAACCCAGATGCGGCAAATATTTCTCGTGCACTGCGAGACACCGACTTTATCCGTGGAAAGGTACCGATGACCAAAGAAGAAATTCGTTGGACAGCGGTTAATCTCTTGCAAATTCAGCCCACAGATATTATTTATGATATTGGTGCCGGAACAGGTTCGGTCTCGGTTGAAATGGCACGACATGCCACAGATGGATTGGTCTATGCAATCGAGCGAAATGCAGATGGACTTTCCCTAATAGAACAAAACCGAAAAAAATGGGGCAGTGCAAATGTCATTTCAGTTACTGGATGCGCACCACAAGCCATGCAAGAACTCCCGACGCCTGATGCTGCATTTATCGGTGGAAGCGGAGGGGAATTATATGGGATTTTATTGCAATTAAAATCTAAAAATCCGCATATCCGCGTATGTATCAGCGCGATTGCATTGGAAACTGTATCATTGGCTTGGGATAGCATGAAAAAACTTGAATTTGAACATATGGAAATGCGTCAAATTGGCGCTGCACATGGCAAAAGTGTTGGAAATTATACCATGATGACCGCAAATAATCCCGTATTTTTAATTTCCGGAGGTCAATTCTTATGATATCCAATCAACCGCGTATTTTAATTGCAGGAACGGGGAGCGGATGTGGAAAAACGACCGTATCTAGTGCTTTACTGCGCGCATTTCAACGTCGTGGTATGCAGCTTTGTGCTTTTAAATGCGGTCCAGATTATATTGACCCCATGTTTCATCGGGCAGCACTGGGCATTCCATCCTATAATTTGGATTTGTTTTTTCTACCAGAAAATGAAATCTGCAAATTGATTGCACGACATCTGCAAAGTGGAAGATTTGGAATTTTAGAAGGCGTTATGGGATTCTATGATGGTGTGTCTGGTAATACCGATATTGCATCGTCTGCACATCTGTCCCGCGCTACCCAAACGCCTGCAATCTTAGTTGTACGTCCGAAAGGACAATCGCTTTCGTTAGCGGCAATGATACAAGGATTTTTGAATTTCCAGCCGAATACGATTTCTGGCATTATTTTAAATGGTGTTTCTGAGCAGATGTATCCATTCTATCGGGAAATCGTAGAGCGTATTGGGGTCAAAGTATATGGCTTTTTACCAGCATTACCTGAATTTCAGATTCCAGACCGGCATTTAGGACTGGTAACAGCTGCTGAAGTGGACGGCTTACAAGATAAATTAAATTCTTTGGCACAAGTCGCAGAAAAGTATATTGATTTAGATGGGCTATGGCAATTAGCCAATACAGCACCTAATCTTTCCTGTGATGAATTACCAATGCCAAACCATACTTATTCAGTGCGTATTGCAGTAGCAATGGATAAAGCATTTTGTTTTTATTATCAAGATAACCTTGATATTTTAACTGAATTTGGTGCTGAGATTGTACCATTTTCACCACTAAAAGACCATACCTTGCCCAAAGGCATAGATGGCTGTTATTTGGGCGGTGGATATCCAGAATTACACGCGGTATCGCTCGCGGCGAATCAGAGTCTATTACAGGATATTCGAGATAAGATTCAAAAGGGATTGCCTACTATCGCAGAATGTGGTGGCTTTATGTACTTAGGGCAATCTATTGAGACAGAAGAAGGACTGTTTTCTATGGTAGGTGCATTACTAGGTAATGCAAGATTGACCAAACGATTACAAAACTTTGGATATGTGACGTTGACTGCATATCAGGATAATCTGCTTTGTAAAGCAGGGCAATCGCTACGCGCACATGAATTTCATTATGCACAATCTGACATGCAGGGTAGTAATTTTTGTGCCAAAAAAGCAAATGGCAAGACATGGGATTGCGTTTTTGCAAACTCGACATTATATGCTGGCTATCCACATTTATATTTCCGTGCACAGCCAACCATGATTGAAAATTTTCTCCAGACCTGCTTGCATAGGAGGGAACGAAAATGAAGCTGGAATCCACAATAAAAGCAATTCGCCCATTGTGTTCACAGAGTATGCAGCAGGCGAAAGATTATTTTTCATCCATCGCAATCCCGCTCGGTAGTTTGGGGCATTTACAAGATGCCATTATACAGATTGCAGGTATACAGCAATGCGCACACCCACAAATATCAAAGCGTTCGGTTGCAGTATTTTGTGCTGATAATGGCGTGGTTGCGCAAGGCGTTACCCAATGCGGGCAAGAGGTCACCGCGATTGTAACAGAAAATCTCAGTCGTGGACAGACTTCGGTTTGTCGCATGGCAGAACATACTGGCGTGCGTGTGCTTCCAGTCGATATTGGGGTTGCGTGTGACGTGACAGGCGAGCATATTCTTTCCAAAAAAATTGCATATGGAACAAAAGATATGAGTCAACAACCTGCCATGACATGCGCAGAGTGTGTGAAGGCGCTGGAAACCGGAATTGAAATTTCAGAGCTATGTAAAAATGATGGAGACACTCTGGTAGCAGTCGGTGAAATGGGAATCGGCAATACAACTTCCAGTGCAGCTGTAACAGCCGTCTTAACGGGAAAAAGTCCAACTGAAACAACTGGATATGGTGCAGGTCTATCTAATGCAGGTTTAGCCCGCAAGATAGCCGCCATTGAACAAGCGATTGCAGTTAACCATCCAAATCCGGAGGACCCGATTGATGTGCTAGCAAAGGTTGGCGGATTTGACCTTGCAGGTATTACCGGATTTTATTTAGGCGCAGCAGCACAACGATTACCCATTATAGCAGATGGTGTGATTACTGCGGCAGCGGCATTGAGTGCAGTACGGATTTGTCCAACGGTACGGGATTACATCTTATTTTCACATCAATCTTCTGAACCTGCATCAAAGATTCTCCTACAAGTATTACGAGCACAACCATTCATATCAGCACAAATGCACTTGGGAGAAGGTACAGGCGCTGTTGCCGCGATTGCACTGCTTGATTTGGCATTTGCTGTGTATAATGAGATGCCTAGTTTTGCAGATATCGCAATGGAAGCATATCAGCCATTGATTTGAGGAAAGATAATGTTTATTTTGGTTACTGGCGGTGCAGCCAGTGGAAAATCAGAACAGGCAGAGAGCTTGCTTTGTATGCACACCGCGAATAATAGTAGACTATATCTTGCCACCATGCAGCCGTTTGGCGTAGCTGCACAACAGCGCATTCAGCGACACCATACATTGCGCGCCCAAAAGGGCTTTCAAACAATAGAACGATACACACAAGTTTCAAAATTAAAAATGGATACATTCTTTGATGGTATTCTTGTGGAATGTATGTCCAATTTGCTTGCAAATGAAATGTTTCAACCGAATGGGGCAGGTACAGCAGCGATACAGGAGATTATCAACGCAGTAGATAACCTAATCGGACAGTGTAATACATTGATAGTTGTCACGAATGAAATTTTCTCAGATGGTATGACATATACAAAAGAAACAGCACAGTATTTACAAAATCTTGCCCAAATAAATTGTATATTAGCACAGAAGGCAGATATCGTAATACAAGTGGTCTGTGGGATTTGCGTGCCATTAAAAGGAGAAACGCTTTTATGAACGCTTTATGGAGTGGTTTGTGTGTTGCATTCTCTATGTATTCTTCTATTCCAATGCCGCAAATTAAATGGGAAAATAAAACCATGCGCTATGCGTTATGTTTTTTACCTCTAGTAGGTGTTGTCATAGCTATCGCTGAATGGCTATGGTTTAAATTCTGTACGACTTATCAAGCGGCTTCGCTTTTTTATGCAGTTGGGGCGGTTCTGTTACCAATATTGATTTCAGGCGGCATTCATTTAGACGGATTAGCCGATGTATCAGACGCGATTGGCTCACATGGCGAGCCAGAAAAACGGCTACAAATTATGAAAGACCCACATATTGGTGCATTTGGTGTGCTCGGAATCGTGATGTTTTTGTTGGCAGAGTGTGCTGTATTTGCACAGTTCTATCAAAAACCTACTTATATTATGCTTGGACTTTTTGGTTTTGTTCTGGCACGAATGGGTGGGGGGCGCACTATTGTTGCCTTGCCCTGTGCAAAAAATACGGGATTAGCTTACCTTTTTGCAGAAAACAGTGAAAAATTACAAACACAAAGAATTCTTTTATTAGAAACGCTCATTAGCTGTATGTTACTGCTCATGTATTTTCCTCATATTTGGAGTGGCGTAGCCATTGCCGTTGGCGGTCTTTGGTTATTTTTTCATAAGCGTTTGTGCTGCAAACAATTTGGTGGCATTACAGGAGACCTAGCAGGCTTTTTTATTTCTATTACAGAACTACTTTTTTTAATCGTTGGGGCAATTGGGGGCCTATGTACATGAACATTTTAATTATTGGAGGCGCTTACCAAGGAAAACGTCAATTTGCAATGAAGCAGTTTGGATTGTCTTCACATGATATTGCAGATGGTGCACACATTGATTTAGAACAACCGTTTTATACACCAGCTATTATGAACATTCATATTTTGGTTCGGCGTATACTGCAAGCCGGAAAAAACACCGACTTTTTATTTGCCCAACTGGAAAATCATATTATTCTGTGTGATGAAATTGGATGCGGTGTTGTCCCAATTTCAGAAGAAGAAAATCAATGGAGAGAAACCGTTGGACGATTGTGCTGTGCATTAGCTGAACGAGCTGATAAAGTTTATTGGCTACGAGCAGGTATTGCACAATGCATCAAAGGGGATACGATATGAGTATCATATTTACCGTCTTATTGGGCTTTTTTCTGGATTGTATTTGGGGTGACCCTAAAAATATGTGGCATCCTGTTTGCAGCATTGGTGCTCTAATTGCTAAAACAGAAAAATTATTGAGACATCTTTTGCCCGATACATCGCAAGTACTTTTCTGTGCGGGTATTATATTATGGATGATTGTTTGTGGTCTTAGCTTTATCATACCTTTTACAATTCTTTTTATATTAAATAAAATTCATCCTATATTTGCATTTTTAATGCAAACGATTTTTGCATATCAAATTCTTGCACGTCGAAGTTTGGCTGATGCAGGAAAAGATGTATATTGTGCTTTGGGACGTTCGTTAGATGAAGGTCGCAAAGCAATTTCTATGTATGTAGGGCGAGATACTACGCAATTAGACCAAACCGGTATTATCAAAGCGACTGTTGAAACCATTGCAGAAAATACGACGGATGGTGTGATTGCACCTTTAATTTTTATGCTGATTGGCGGTGCTCCCTTAGGATTTTTTTATAAAGCAGTTAATACCCTTGATTCTATGGTCGGCTATCACAATGAACGTTACGAATATTTCGGCAGATTTTCTGCAAGAATGGATGATATCTGTAATTTTATTCCAGCACGTTTGGCAGCAATTTGCATGATTGCCGCAGCTGGATTGCTGCATTTTGATAACCAAAACGCTTTGCGTATTTTTCGGAGAGACCGATACAATCATAAAAGTCCCAATTCTGCACAAACCGAGTCGGTGTGTGCAGGTGCATTGCATGTTCAACTATCTGGAGACGCTGTTTATTTTGGAAAAAAGATGGAAAAACCTTTTATTGGTGACCCTGACCGTCCCATTGAACGCACTGATATTGCACGCGCAGAACGTTTGATGACAGCTGCTTCTCTGATTGCATTGGGATTCGGTATAATGATTCGTATCATTTGCGTGGGGAAATAATCGGGAGGTATACATGCACTATCAACATGGTGGAGATGTTTATAGCTATACAGAACAATTCAAAAACATCCCCATTGATTTTTCTTCCAATATCAACCCTAGAGGGATTCCTAAACCTGTACAAACTGCCATGAAAGAAGCAGTTAATCTTTGCACCCAATATCCTGACCCCTATTGCAGACAACTACGCACTGCACTAGCTGGTCACTGGGGGATGAAACCCGAAAACTTTTTCTGTGCCAATGGCGCTGCTGAAATTTTTTATCGGTTTGTATATAGTATAAAACCTCGCACCGCTTTACTCACAGCTCCTACATTTGGAGAATATGAAGCAGCACTTGGTCAGGTAGATTGCCAGATTCGATTTCATGTTTTGGAAGAAAACGAAAATTTTCAAGTAACTTCACGAATTCTGGAAGATATAACTCCGGACTTAGATATTGTAATTCTATGTAATCCTAATAATCCAACTGGATGCACAATACAAACGACTTTGCTAACAGACATTATAAAAACATGTCAAAAAAATGATATTTGGCTTATGTTAGATGAATGTTTTTGCGACTTTTTGGTGGATGCAAATGAACACTCTGCCTGCTCATGGGTAATGCAATATCATAAGCTCATTATCGTACGTGCCTTTACCAAAATGTATGCTGTTCCGGGCGTTCGATTGGGTTGGTGTATGACAACCAATCTTGCGTTATTAGACATGATGTATCAAGCTGGACAGCCTTGGAGTGTATCGGTAATTGCTCAGCATTGCGGTTGTGCGGCTTTATCCTGTACCGGTTGGGAACATCAAAGCGCACAGTGGATTGCAAAAATGAGACAATGGCTATATTCTGCGCTGCAATCGTGTGGACTGCGTGTATTTCCAGGAGAAGCAAATTATCTATTATTTTACTGCGATGTTTTGGAACTGAAATCTTTGTTGATGCATAAAGGCATTTTAATTCGTTCTTGTGAGAATTACCGAGGACTGGGGCAAGGCTATTTTCGCGTGGCTGTGAAATCATTGGAAGATAATCAAAAGCTAATACAAGCTATTCAGGAGGTGTTAACCGATGTCCGCTAAAGCGATTATGGTGCAGGGAACCGCATCCAATGCGGGAAAAAGTATATTGGTTGCGGCATTATGCCGTATTTTTAAACAAGATGGTTACCGTGTAGCACCTTTTAAGGCACAAAATATGGCGCTGAATTCTTATATTACACATGATGGTTTGGAAATGGGTCGTGCACAAGTGATGCAGGCGCAAGCAGCGGGGTTAGAACCAGATGTGCGCATGAACCCAATTTTGCTCAAGCCTACCAGTGATATGGGGTCACAGGTCATTGTAAACGGCAAAGCAATGGGAAACCGTACCGCGCAGCAATATTGGAGCAATAAAAAAGCCCTGCGTCCCGTGGTTGCAGCGGCCTATGAAAGTTTGGCAAAAGAATATGACATCATTGTAATAGAGGGGGCAGGCAGTCCGGCCGAAATCAATTTAAAACAGGATGATTTGGTCAATATGGGCATGGCAAAACTGGCACATGCACCAGTTCTCTTGGTTGGAGATATTGACCGCGGAGGTGTCTTTGCTTCTCTATATGGAACGGTAAAACTGCTAGATGTTGAGGAACAATCTTATATTCAAGGCCTAATTATCAATAAATTTCGCGGCGATTTGAAAATTTTACGTCCAGGATTGACACAGCTAGAACAACTAGTTCAAAAGCCTGTTTTGGGGGTTATTCCCTATATAGAATTGGATTTAGATGATGAGGATAGTTTATCAGAACGCTTTCAAAAAAGTCCGAAAAGACATGCCTCTATTCAAATCGCAGTTATCCGTCTTCCTCACATATCAAATTTTACAGATTTTCGTGTATTAGAATCTATGCCTGATATATCTGTATATTATGCGACGCGACCGGAAGACCTTGACAACGTAGACCTAATCATATTACCCGGAACCAAAAGCACAATTGCAGATTTGAAATGGCTGCGCACACAAGGATTAGAAACCAAAATTATCCGCTTACATGCAGACGATATTCCCGTTTTTGGTATTTGTGGCGGCTATCAGATGATGGGATATCACATTGTTGACCCAAATGGTGTTGAAAGCGGTGGAGAGATAAACGGCATGAATCTCTTACCCGTGAAAACAATATTTGAGACTCAAAAAACGACCACACAGGTCACAGGTCAGATTGAAAAATTAGATGGACTTTTTACTGGCCTTTCTGGAATCAAGACAACTGGATATGAAATTCATATGGGAAATACCGTACGATTTGATAATGCACCACCATTTCAAAAATTACATCGTAACAACAAGGTAGTATTGGATGGTTGCTATATGCAAAATGCGTATGGTACCTATTTACATGGAATTTTTGACCAGCCAGCCGTAGCACAAACATTAGTACACGCACTATTAGAGAAAAAAGGATTAAATGATATACCACAACATACATTTGACCCCTTAGCTTACCAAGAACAGCAATATGATAAGTTGGCAGATATGGTGCGGTCATCGTTGAATATGGAACAAATTTACCAGATTTTGGAGGATTATCATGCGTAAACAAGGATTGGTGCATCTGTACTGCGGCGATGGAAAAGGAAAAACAACTGCCGCAATGGGACTTGCGTTACGCAGTTTAGGACATCACAAATCCGTTGTGATTGCCCAATTTTTGAAAGATGGAACTTCTGGAGAAAGTCAGATTTTAGCCAAACATCCTCAGGTTACTTTACTCGCGGTCAATCCCACAGGGAAATTCTCTTTTCAGATGACCGAAGAAGAAAAAGAATTCACCAAAGATGCAGTTATACGAACATTTCAAGCTGCGATTGACTTTTGTGCGCGCGAACAAGTATTTTTACTTGTTTTAGATGAAGTGTGTGCAGCGATTTCATGTGGATTTTTGCCTGAAGAACAAGTGCTTGAATTTTTACAACATAAACCAGATTCCTTAGAAGTCGTACTGACAGGGCGTGAACCGTCAGAACACTTATGTGCACAAGCCGATTATATTTCTGAAATTTGTAAGCGAAAGCATCCGTTTGATTCCGGTTTATGTGCGAGAGAAGGGATTGAACAATGAAACAGATTTTACAGCCAACAGAAATTGAAAAACAAAGTTTCGCTATTATAACAAAAGAATTGGGAAATCGGACATTTCCCCAAGGACAAGACGAAATCATAAAGCGTGTCATACACACAACAGCAGATTTTGACTATGCAGACAATTTATATTTTTCTCCCAATGCAATCGCATCGGCAAGACAGGCGTTGGCACAAGGGGCAACTATTGTGACAGATACTCATATGGCAATGGCTGGTATCAACAAAAGCGCGCTGGAAAAATTGGGTGCAACCGTTACTTGTTTTATGAGTGAACCAGAGATTGCTGCACAAGCAAAACAGCGTGGTGTCACACGCGCGATTGTTTCTATGGAATATGCCACTAGGTTAAAAGAGCCGTTGATTTTTGTTATTGGCAATGCACCAACTGCATTGATTCGCTTACATGAGCTAATTGCCGATGGGGCTTGCAAGCCGGCCTTAGTGATAGGGGTACCAGTCGGATTTGTCAATGTAATAGAATCCAAAGAATTGTTTTTTGACGGACAGGTTCCTTGCATTATTGCGCGTGGGCGTAAGGGAGGGAGTAATGTTGCGGCTGCAATTATCAATGCGTTGCAATATCAAATGATAACACGGGAAGGATTTTAAATATGAGAAAAAAAGCGCTCGCAATCATCAGTTTTGGCACCAGCTATCCAAAGGCTAGGCGTTCGATTGAAACACTCGAACAAAGGTTATCTGAGGCCATGCCGGAGTATGATTTTTATCGTGCATTTACTTCTGAAATGGTCATCCGTAAGATTGCAAGAGAAGAAGGAATTCAAATTTTAAATCCTGAAAAGTTAATATGTCAATTGCGGCAACAAGGGTATACCGAAGTAGTTTGTCAAAGTCTCCATGTAATTCCAGGAATAGAATACGAAAAAATATGTGCACAAATTCAAAATGCAGCTGGAGAAATGCAGGTAAAAATCGGTCAACCCATGCTGACATCACAGGAAGATTATGTACACGTTTGCCAAGCGCTTCTGGGACAAATGCCTACGTTAAAGGAAGATGAAGCCTTTGTGTATATGGGACATGGTACAGAACATGCAGTAAATGCAGCATATAGTCAGGTTGAAAACACTTTCCGATTCTTAGATGCTGAACGTGTTTATGTGGGTACTGTCGAAGGATTTCCTGGATTAGATTATATTCAAAAGCGCTTACAGGCACATCGAATTCGCAAAGTCTGGATTGCTCCTTTTTTAATTGTAGCCGGAGACCACGCGCAAAATGATTTAGCAGGAAGCGAAGCTGACAGTTGGAAATCCATTCTATCTGCGGCAGGATACACTGTGAATGTTTCTTTACAAGCGCTCGGTGATGTTTCAGGCATTGGGGAATTGTTTGTGAAACATTGTATACATGCTGCATATATGACTTGATTTCATTTCATTATCAAAACTCGACCGGTCTTTCCACTTCACATTGCTATTTGTTTACAAATAAGACGTACATTTTAAAAACAGAAATGGTATAATAATATTATTATATTAAAGTATGAGAGGAAATTCAGGTGAACGGATATGGAATTTAATCGAAAGAATATGCAGCAATTGATGATTTTGATTACATTCGGAATTGTATTATTCTTAGGTTTACAAAATCTTCCTCTGTTAATCGGAGTCGTTCAAACTGCTTTTCGCTTCTTATTGCCATTTCTCATTGGCTGCATGGTTGCCTTTATTATCAATGTTCCCATGCGTGCCATTGAACGAACCTTATTTACACAAAAAGTACAGCAAAAATATGCTGTTTTTGGAAAACTTCATCGGCCGCTTAGTTTACTGCTCACATTGCTTTTGATAGTAGGGCTTGTAACACTCCTCATTTTTACTGTCACGCCGCAGTTACAAAATTCAATCAATACGCTGCGTGCATCTTTACCTGGGTTTGTTGCTGATTTGACCGAATGGATAAATGATATCGTGGCAAGATACCCCGAAATTGAAGATTACGCATATGAACTCGTTAATACATTACAATCCATTGACTGGACACAACAATTGCAGCATTTCTTAGATTTTCTTCGCAATGGCAATCTATTAAACAGTACGGTTTCTGTCGCTTCTTCTATTATTGGCGGAGTAACCAACGCGGTTATCGGACTTATTTTTGCTCTTTATATTTTATTACAAAAAGAACGTCTCGCTGTTCAGGGAAAAAAAATTCTATATGCTTGGCTGCCAGAAAAGCATGTAGATACAACTTTAGGCATCTTAAACTTAACACAGAGAACATTTTCTAACTTTATTTCAGGTCAATGTTTGGAAGCTTGTATTTTAGGTTTGTTGTTTTTTATTACAATGTCCATCTTCCGTTTTCCATATGCAGCAGTTGTCGGGGTCGTCATTGCATTTACTGCGTTAATCCCGATTTTTGGCGCTTTCTTTGGCTGTTTTATTGGAACATTTTTAATTTTGATTGCAAATCCGATACAAGCATTGTGGTTTATTGTTCTCTTTTTAGTATTGCAGCAAATTGAAGGAAATTTTATCTACCCGCATGTTGTCGGCAATTCCGTGGGGCTGCCTTCTATCTGGGTTTTGGTTGCTGTAACAACCGGCGCTAGCACTATGGGTATTTTAGGTATGCTAATCAATATTCCGCTATTTTCAGTTTTTTATGCCCTGATTCGTCGATATACTTATGGACAATTAGCACATAAGAAAATTTCACGCGATAAATTAAAATGAATTTTCTGTGAAAATACAGGATAGACCTATTGCTTTTTCAGTAAATAGGGATTATTATAGTAACGTTAGCACTCTAACGCTACGAGTGCTAACGGTTTTATCAAAATCATAGAGGTGTTATTTCTCATGGAAAAGAAGCAGTTTCAAGCCGAATCCAAGCGACTGCTTGATTTGATGATTCATTCGATTTATTCTCATAAGGATATTTTTCTACGCGAACTAATCTCTAATGCTTCGGATGCAACAGATAAGCTATATTATCATGCTATGCAGCAGGGGCAGACAGGTATTTTGCGTGACAATTTACCCATTACACTGACGCTTGATAAGGATGCACGCACGATTACCATTTCTGACCACGGATGTGGCATGACCGCAGAGGAAATGGAAGAAAATCTGGGCACCATTGCACATTCTGGTTCCTTGCAATTTAAGCAGGAAAATGAAAAGCAGGATGATATTGATATTATCGGTCAGTTTGGCGTTGGATTCTATGCAGCGTTTATGGTTGCCTCACAGGTTGAAGTCGTTTCACGCGCACAGGGCGCAGAGACTGCATACCGTTGGTTCTCAAATGGCGCTGACGGATATACAATTGAGTCTACCGAAAAGACCGATGTTGGTACAAACATCACGTTGACATTGATGGAAGATACGGAAAATGATAAGTACAGTGAATTTCTGGAGCCGTATCGCATTCAGGAATTGGTAAAAAAGTATTCTGATTATATTCGCTATCCCATCCAGATGGAAATGCCGCGTTCTCGCCAAAAAGAAGGCAGCGATTCGGAAAAACCGGAATGGGAAGAATATATGGAATTGACCACATTAAATTCCATGATTCCGCTTTGGAGAAAATCAAAATCTGAGCTGACAGAACAAGATTACAATGATTTCTACAAACAAAAGTTCTTTGACTATCAAGACCCCATTCATCATATCCACATGTATACCGAAGGTTCGGTTACTTATCATGCACTGATGTACATTCCCAGCCATGCGCCCATGAATTATTACACCAAGGATTATGAAAAAGGCCTTGCCCTGTATTCCAATGGTGTACTGATTATGGATAAATGTGCAGATTTACTTCCCGATTTCTTCAGTTTTGTACGCGGTTTGGTGGATTCCGCAGACTTGTCACTGAATATTTCGCGTGAATTGCTCCAGCATGACCGTCATCTAAAACTGATTGCAGGTGCACTTGAAAAGAAGATAAAAAATGAGCTTGCATCTATGATGAAAAATAAGCGCGAGCAATATGAAACCTTCTTCCAAGCGTTTGGGCTGCAATTAAAGTATGGTGCATATATGGATTACGGTATGCACAAAGAGTTATTACAGGATTTACTGCTGTATCATGCCGCGAATGCAGATAAGATGATTTCTCTGGAAGAGTATGTGGCGCAGATGCCAGAAGACCAAAAGTACATCTATTATGCCTGCGGCGAAACGCAAGCAAAGATTAAATTGCTTCCTCAGATGGAGCGACTGCATGAAAAAGGCTATGAAGTCCTTTGTTTGACCGATAGCATTGATGAATTCTGCATGAAAATAATGCGGGAATACAAAGGCAAGGAGTTTAAGTCCATTTCCGATGATGATTTAGACTTGCAAACACAGGACGAAAAAGACGAAATTGAAACACTAACCCGTGAGTATCAGTCGGTTCTGGACGATATGAAGCAAGCACTTGGCGAAAAGGTAACGGCTGTACAGTTTACCAGCCGCCTAAAAAGTCATCCCTGTTGTTTGACAACGAAGGGTATGGTATCGTTGGAAATGGAAAAAGTACTCAATCAGCAACCGGGTCAAGAAAAGGTTCGCGCTGAACGCATTTTGGAATTGAATGCATCGCATCCTATTTTTGAGAAACTTAAAACAGCTGATGCAGATAAGCTTGCAAAATATGCAGAAGTTTTATATGCACAGGCGCAACTGATTGAGGGCTTGACCATCGAAGACCCTGTTGCTTATGCGAACACAGTTTGTGAATTACTTGTTTAAGTGAATCGCTTATTCATTTGGAAAGGCAAGAAATATGAAACCGAAATTACTTTTTATCGTCAATCCAAATGCTGGAAAAGGTGCAATACATGGAGCAGCGCTTAATTGTATTGATATTTTCGTGCAGGCTGGATTTGATGTTTCGGTACATACGACGCAGGCAGTAAAAGATGCCACACATGTGGTTGAAACACGAGCAGATGAATTCGAACGCATCGTATGCGCGGGTGGAGATGGCACATTAAATGAAGTGGTAGCTGGTTTGATACAAGGAAATCACCGTATTCCGCTGGGATATATCCCAGCGGGTACAGTCAACGATTTCGCATCTAGTTTGGGGATTCCCAAACATCCCTTAGAAGCTGCACGCATTGCAGTATATGGAAAGGCACAACCGGTTGACATCGGTCGATTTGGTACCCGTAGTTTCTGCTATATTGCTGCATTTGGAGCCTTTACAAATGTATCCTATACAACACCACAAGCACAAAAAAACTTTCTAGGCCGAACAGCATATATTTTGGAAGGCATTAAGTCTTTACCACATTTAAAACCATACAACATCCATTTGGAAACAGAGGATGGTATGGTGATTGATGACCAATTTATTTATGGTATGGTTTCCAATGCAACCTCTATTGGCGGATTTAAAGAATTAACTCCCCCTGACGTTCGGATGGATGACGGGTTATTTGAAGTGGTATTGATTCGGCAACCAAAAGGTGCTTTGGATTGGCAAAGTATCTTTAATGAGCTGATTCAGCCCAAGGAAAATTCAAAATTTCTGCTGCGTTGCAAAGCATCTTGGCTGCGGGTACGCTCACAAGAGCCGCTTTCCTGGACTTTGGATGGAGAATTTGGTGGAACAACCGAAAATGTTGAAATTTCCAATAAATATCATGCTTTTCGGATTTTTACCAGTCAAACGCTCGAAAAAAAGACTGATTGTTAAGTTGAATTGCACCCCATTTGTTAGACAGTATGTTATACTGAATAGCAAAAGGGGTGT
>OERG01000038.1_pt1 | contig 39690 bp, 37 predicted proteins | sample 1539951 | NCBI WGS metagenome assembly OERG01 (sample SAMEA3891870, study PRJEB23780) | metagenome | biome: terrestrial biome; feature: animal house; material: Caecal content | place: Italy | collected 2015-05-05
CCCAGTTCAAGGACAAGAGCGCCAAGCACCCCGACAACGTCAACGGCGGCCTGTTTACCTACCCGGCCCTGATGGCAGCGGATATCCTGCTGTACAACGCCGAGCTGGTGCCGGTGGGCCAGGACCAGACCCAGCACCTGGAGCTGGCCCGGAACATTGCCCAGCGGTTCAACAACAACTACAGCCCCACTTTCGTGATGACCGAGGGCTACGTCACCAAGGAAGGCGCCAAAATCATGTCCCTGGCCGACCCCACCCGCAAGATGAGCAAGAGCGACACCAACGTCAACGCCTTCATCCTGCTGACCGATGACCGGGACACCATCACCCGCAAGTTCAAGCGGGCCGTCACCGACTCGGAGGGCGAGGTGCGGTACGATCCCGCCACCAAGCCCGGCGTCTCCAACCTGATGGCCATCTACCACATCTTCACCGGCAAGACCATGGAGGAGATCCAGCATGAGTTTGAAGGCCAGGGCTACGGCGCCTTCAAGGAGGCTGTGGGCACGGCGGTGGCCGACGGCCTGGAGCCCATCCAGAATGAGTACAACCGGATTCTGGCCGACAAGGAGTATGTGGACACCGTCCTGAAGGAGGGCGCCGAGGCTGCTTCCCGGATCGCCAACAAGATGATCCAGAAGGTGTACCGCAAGGTGGGCCTGCTCCAGCTGTAAGCAAAATCTGACAGAAAGAGAGGGTTTTCGGCCCGTGTCTGCGCCTGAATGTGACGCACCACGGGCCTTTTTGCGTCTATTTTCCAAAAATTGGAAATATCGGCGGCGAAAAACGCTTGGTTTCGCATGTTTTTTGCGGCGGAACCGGAAAAGGAAATCATCTGCTGGTTTTTTCTGTCGAACAAAGACGGAATTCTTGACGAATGCTGTTCCTTCCTGTATACTGGAAAAAACAGGAAAGAAACGCTGCTTGCACCGTCTTGATGCCCGGGGCTTTCCTGAAGGAATAGAACGCGATGAATCGCGTAAAAAGGAGAACGACATGAAGAAAAACAAGAGCACCGGGATTATCCGTGGGATTGATAATCTGGGCCGGGTGGTTTTGCCCAAGGAGCTGCGGACTGTCATGGGGCTGACCGGCGACAGCAAGGTGGAGATCTTTGCGGAAAACGGTGCCATCGTCATGCGCAAGTATGTCCCGCCCAGAGCCTGCACCTTCTGCGGCACGGTGGATGACAATGCAGTGGTGTTTGAAGGGTGCTGCATCTGCCCGGCCTGCTGCGCCAGGATTGCATCCCTGCGGGCAGGGACGGCCCCGGCAGAAGGGGGCGAGGATCTGTGAGCGGTGTGGAGTATCTGCGGATTCCGTCGGTGAAGCCGGGGGCCAGCCTGAATGTGCTGCTGAGCCTGCCGGAGGGGCGGCCCCGGGCTGTTCTGCAGATGACCCACGGCATGGCGGAATTCATCGGCCGGTATGAACCCCTGGCCCGCTGGCTGGCACAGCAGGGGATTGCAGCGGTGGGGCACGACCACCTGGGCCACGGCGGGTCGGCGGCTTCCCCCGAGGACTACGGCTATTTTGGCCTGCCCGACGGCAACCGGCTGCTGCTGGACGATCTCTACGGGGTGACCTGCTGGGCCAAAGAACGGCCCGAGCTGGCGGGTCTGCCCTGGTTTTTGCTGGGACACAGCATGGGCTCCTTTTATGCGCGGCAATACCTCTGCGAGCACGGCGACGCGCTGGCCGGCGCCATCCTGATGGGCACCGGCTGGCAGCCCAAAGCTGCAGTGGAGGCGGGCCAGGCCCTGTGCCACCTGATGGCGGTGTTCAAGGGCTGGCGGTACCGCAGCGCCCTGGTGGACAGCATGGCTTTCGGCAGCTACAACCGGAGCTTCGAGCCGGGGCGCACCCCGATGGACTGGCTCAACCGGGACCCGGCGGCGGTGGACCGGTACCAGGCCGATCCCCGGTGCGGCTTCCGCTTCACCCTCAACGGCTACGACAGCATGTTCCATGGCCTGGCCCGGCTGTGCGACAAGCAACTGCTGGCCCGGGTGCCCCAAAACCTGCCGGTGCTGTTCCTGTCGGGAGGGGATGACCCGGTGGGGGACAAGGGCCGCGGGGTCTGCAAGGCAGCCCAGAGCCTCCGGGAGGCCGGTGTCCAGCAGGTCCGAATCAAGCTCTACCCCGGCGCCCGGCATGAGCTGCTGGAAGAGCTGAATCATCAGGAAGTGTTTGGCGACATCGCCGACTTCATCACCAAGACCATCCAGGCATAAACAAAGCCCGTGCAACCGCAAACTGCACGGGCTTTGCTGTGATGCAGGTTACTTGTTCTGGTCAGGCGGGGTGAGGCCGCGGATCCGGGTCTCGCTGGTCTTTACCAGGTTCAACAGGCTGGAAGCGTAGAGGGGGAACTCCCGGGTCAGGCTCTCGGTGGTCATGGCCAGGGGCTCGGTGTCCTCCAGGCCCTCGCCGTTCTTGATGTCCCCGCCGGACAGCAGGATGCTGACGTTGGCCTCTGCCATCCGCATGACGGCGTCGGAATAGCCGTCCCACTGGCCGCCGCTGATGCTGAACATGCTGGCGGAATTGTGGGGGCCGCTGGTGTACAGCAGCCGGAACATCTTGTACACCGCCATCATCAGGTAAGAGCTGACCTCGGTGACCAGGGCTTTGTTGTGGCACTGGCCCACCTTGGCGTAGAGCACGTTCAGGCTGTTGGAAATCAGCTTTTTGTTCATGGTGGGCAGGACGCTGCCATGGTAGATGCTGTCCTTCATTTTGTCGGGGTTGGGAATGTCGTCGGCGGTCAGGACTGCGCCGGTCCGGTCCGCACTGCGGCCCAGCAGATAGTCACAGGACACGCCGTAATAGTCGGCCACCCGGACCACGAAGTCCAGGCCGCACTCGCGGATGCCTTTTTCATAATGGGACAGAAGGGCCTGGGAAATATGCAGGTCCTCGGCGGCCTGCTTTTGGGTGATGCCCCGCTCGGTGCGCAGCAGCTTGATGATACGGTTGAATTCCATGCGTGATCCTCCCGGGCCGCGCCGGCCCCCCTTGGCCGGCAAAATGAGCCCTTTTTACCTTTATTTCAACAACATGTTGATTATACACAAGGGAAAACGACTTGTAAAGGAAAAAATCGCCGATGTTTTGGCCGGTTTTTCGTCGTTTTTGTCAAAAGTCTTGCCCTGCCACCAGATATATGATACACTTAATCATATACCCCGCCTATCTTGTGTCCGCAATGGCGCGCGGATGCAATGTTTTTTGCATGTGCGGGGCTTCTGGTACGAAAGAGGTGCGTTTTGCATGAAGACCTTTAAGCTGCATCTGATCCGCCACGGCCTGACCGCCGGCAATCTGGACGGCCGGTACATCGGCGGAGGGACCGACCTGCCCCTGTGCGATGAGGGCAGGGCCCAGCTGGCCGAGCTGCAGGCGCGGTTTACCTATCCCCAGGTGGACACCGTTTTTTCTTCCCCCCTGCTGCGGGCGGTGGAGACCGCCAATATCCTTTTCCCGGGGGCGGCCCACCAGTTCACGGTCCATGACCTGCGGGAGGCACATTTCGGCGTTTTTGAAAACCGGCCCGTCAAGGAGCTGGTGAAGGACCCTGACTTTTCCCGCTGGATCACCCCGGGCTCCGGCTTTACCCCCGAGGGGGCCGAGCCCACGGCGGACTTCCACCGGCGGTGCGGCGAGTCTCTGCTCAAGCTGTTTGAGTACATGATCCGGATGGATGTCACCGAGGCTGCCTGCGTGACCCACGGCGGCGTCATTGTCAGCATGCTGTCCCAGCACGCCCTGCCCAGCCGCCGGCCGGAGCAGTGGATGGCTGACCCGGGCTGCGGCTACACCCTCCAGACCGATGTCCAGCTGTGGATGCGGGACCGGATGGTGGAGGCCATCGACATTGTCCCCTTCGGCTATGCCGACACCCTGCGGGGCCAGGCCGAAGCCGAGGAAAACGAATCCTACCGCTGAAACAACAAAACCGCCTTCTGCCAGAACAGAAGGCGGTTTTGTTTGGAATCAGCCGGCGTTCATTTCAGAGCCGTGGCTGTCCCGGAGAATCACTTCCTGGCCGGCCACACTTCCCATCAGGGCGATGTAACTGGTGCCGGGCTGGATGTTCAGGGCAGTGCCGTCGGAATTGTAGATGGCCAGGGTGGAGTCTGTGCCGGGCATCCAGAGGATGCTCCACACCGACCCGCCGCTGAGGTAGACCCCGGCCCCCATGGTCAGGTCGTAGCCCCAGGAGTAGCCGTCATCCCGGAGGGAAGGGGCACTGTAGAGGATCAGGACGTTGTCAAAGGCGGCCTGGGTGCCGGTGTTGGCGTCGTTTTGGGGCGAGCCGTCAGACCGGGACATCAGGTACTGGCTGGTGTCTGCATTGTAGGTGAAGCCGGTGGAGCTGGAGGCCGAGAAAACCAGCTCGGCTGAAGAGACCCCGGTCTTGCCGTTGGCGGTCTCCCCGAAGGGCAGGAGGGGCGGCAGGTTGACCGGGTCTTCCTGGCGGCTGTCGGCGCCGCTGCTCTCTGCCAGAGAATCAGAGGAGGCCCGGGCAGCCAGAGAGACGCCGGCGCTGTCCACCAGAGGCAGGAGGTCGGCGCCGCTGGTGGTCCAGCAGATCTGGTCGGGCTGGCCCCACACTCCTTCATAGGTGAACCCTTTGAGGCCCACTGCAAGGGCGTCCAAAGGGGAGGTATCGTAGAGATCCTGGAAGTTGGCGGCATAGATGCTGGCCCCCCGCTGGATGGGGATGACCTGCTGGCAGCTCAGCAGCTGGAGGTAGAGGTCCCGGGCCTGGGCCACAGGGCCGGTCTGGGGAACCGCTTCCAGGGCGGGGTACACCAGGCAGAGACTGGTGGAAGTATCCCCCTCGGTGAGTGCCTCAAACACCACCGAAGCCTCCCCGATGCCCCATTGGCGGGCGGCGTCCGGGCTGTTGTCGATGAATACAGCGGCGGGGCGCTGGCCGGGCCAGCGGGCGGCCTCGCCGGTGAGAGGGTCCAGAGCAGCGGCGTCAGGGTCTGCGGCCGTGCCGACCGGCTGGTCAAAGAGGGTGCAGCCGGTCAAAGTCAGGGCCGCGAAGCAGAGGGCCGCCAGCGCCGGAACAAGTTTCTTCATGGTGAAAGTCCTTCCCAAATCAGGCATTGAAGGCGAAATATCCTTCTTCGTCCTCATCCACGATGGCCAGGTAGGTGCGGCCGCGGTTGAAGGTGACCGGCTGGCCGTTGTCGGTGACTTCCAGGGGCAGGTCAGGGGCCCGCTTGGACCACTGGCACACCCGCACCCGGCCCCGGGTGAACAGGTAGGCCGGGCCGCCGGCGATGTACTGGACTTCCTGGACGTCCCCCGAGTCGCCGGCATAGGCAGCGATGGGGGCGAAGCAGACCAGCAGGTTTTCAAAGGCCAGCTGCTGGCCGTTCAGTTCGTCCACCGCATCCTCAAAGGCGCCGGTCCGGGCGCTGTACATCTGCATCCGGTAGGCCTTGTCGGCGGCGCTGTAGCTGAAGGCAGACTGGTACTTGGCGGAATGGCGGACGGTGACCGACCGGGCAGCCTGGCAGCCGTCCAGCATTTCGATCTCGCCGGTGCGGTAGTCGGTGAAGGGGAAGAAGGTGGTGTCGTAATCGTAGGTCAGGCCGATGCCGGCGTTTTCGGCAGCCTGGCGGATTTCGGGGCCGGAGGTAAACTCGGTGTGCTCATAGGCCACCACACCGCCCCGGGGGTCCCGGTGGGCCACATGGGGATGGGTGGGGGTGTTGAAGTAGCTCTTGCCGCCGATGTTCAGCCCGGAATAGTTCCACTGGTTGATGTACTGGGTGCAGAAAATGCTCTCGCCGTCGTGGTAGTAAAGGGCCTTCCAGGGCATCACCAGCTGCAGGAACTGGTCCCGGCCCGAGCGCAGGGGGCCTACCTCAGGGATGGCGTCCACATTGCTGTAGAGGGCGCACAGGCGGCTGATGTTGCCTTCCACCCGGGACTCGATGACGATGGAGGCCGACGACAGGCCCCGCTGGGGCCGGGCGTTCTGGCGGGCGCTGTTGCAGATATTGTTGACCATGACGGCAATGATCCGCCCGTTGCCCGATTTGGCCTGGCCGGTGAGGGGGTCGGCGTCATAGGCGGGCAGAGCCGGCGCACTGCTGGCAGCCTGAGAGGAGGCTGCCGGAGACGAGGAAGCTGCAGGAGAGGAGGAAGAGGCCCCTCCTTTCCCCAACACACCCTGGAGCCAGTCCAGGAAGCTGCCGTTGGTGGCGGCGGCCCCGGTCAGGGCCAGGCTGCCGGCGAGGGCTGCGGAACACTGCAGCAGCAGACGGCGGGTCATCTTCATAGGTCATCTCTCCTTTTACCGTGGGATCCGAAACGGGGCGGGCCCCGGTGTCCTGGCGGGCAAAAACGGCGCCTCCAAGCACCCTGTATAATTCCCATTGTAACTATTTTGTAGCTCTTTGTAAAGAGGGACTTCTTGCCGCTTTGAGGGCCCGGCAAACGGACTTTTTTGCGGCAGCCCTTGCAATTTGGGGCCGGGTGTGGTAAAATAATCGGGCAGTATCCAACTGCGCCGTTTTTATAGCGATATGCGCTCGTAGCTCAGTCGGTAGAGCATCTGACTTTTAATCAGAGGGCCCGGGATTCGAGTTCCCGCGAGCGCACCAAAGATCAAGCGTTGAATCGTAAGATTCAGCGCTTTTTCTTTTTATGTGCCCGCCCAAAGGCGGGGTCTGCACAGTCGGACATTCCTTTACAGGATTCTCTGCCAGGTCTCCTTCGTTGCTTCTGACGGCCATTTTTTTGCGATCATGAACGAAACGGATGCGCGTTCAAAACATCGGAGCGATTCGCTCCTTCAACCTTACCTTGATGGCATAGTGTCCATGCAGATCCGCAATCTGAACAGCTTGCTGGAATCCGCCCGAACCGCCATTCTGGAGAAGTACCACCCCAAAGAGGAACACCCTATTGACCTTAAAGGCCGCCCAAATTGATGAGGATGAGTACTTTGCCCGCATGGTCAGCGACGATGTGGAGCGAATTTTGAAAGAACTGAAACAAGCCCGCAGTGGAGACCAGGGGAGTGCCGCTGCGGATGATACCGACTCGCTCAAAGAGTGCATTGAAACCATTTCCGGGACAGAGGACAGTGATTTCCAAAAATGGATTATGATTTTCCGTAAGCAAATTCGCCTGCCTCCCAATTTCGGGAGGACAGGAATACATAAAATTCGACAATCAAAAAAGGAACCCGTCTGTGGTAGAATGAAATCTACTGCAGGCGGGTTTCTCTGTATCCGGGATTCTAAAAGCCGCAGTAAGGGAAGTTTTGGAGAGAAGTCTGCTCATCCGGAACGGAAAGCAGGGAAACGCATCAACAACTTCCGTTGTATAACGGAAGTTTCTAAAGTTGAAGTACTTGTGCAACAGATATAAAATTTTTATGTAATCAGAAAACTTGTTGGATGATACAACAAGCTGAGACATCGTTGAGGAAAAAGGCATGGCGCAGAAACATAACAGAAAACTGCATATTCTGAACATTCTTCGAGAGAACTCCTACACAACGTCGGACCAGCTGGCCGGAATTCTGGGTGTTTCTGACAAGACGGCAATGGCCCAAGTGCGCCTGGTTTCCCGGGAAGGGGAGAAAAACGGATTTCGGATCGAGTCCAAGAGGGGATACGGCTATACCCTGAAAATTACGGATGAGCAACGCTTTCAAACATACATGCAAGGGGAAATGGCCGAGCAGAAAGGGCTGGACCAAACCCTGGAGGAAAGGGTCTACTATGTGGCGCTGCTAATCCTGAATCAGGAGAGCTATATCAAGTGGGATGAGGTCTGCGACAGGCTGTATATTTCCAAATCAACCCTGAACCTCATCAGGCGGAAATTGACTATATAGCGGTGCAGCTGTCCTGCAAGCAGAAACTGAAGCGCTTCGGCACCCACAACATGGTGCTCAACGGGCAGACGCAGGATTTGGCCATGGACATGATCAACCGGATTGCAGAGCTGTTCCAGATTGATTTCTCGGCGGATCTGGAGCTCAAAGTCAACCTCTGCTCTCATCTGGTGCCTCTTTTGAATCGGCTCGCGTACAATTTCTGGGATGAAAACCCCCTTAAAATGGACATTCGCCGGGAATACCCCTTTGCCTACGAAATGGCAACAGTGGCAGTGAGCGTCATCTATGAACAATACCGGAAAAAGGTAAATGAGGATGAAATTTCTTATCTGGCCACCATTTTTGCTCTGGCGCTGGAGCGCAGAAAAAAACAGAAAAAGAAGAACGTCCTGCTGGTATGTGACCATGGCCAGGGGACAACAGAGCTTCTTAAGCTGCGGCTGGAAGAAGAGTTTAAGGACACCATAGGCAGAATCCGCTCCTGTACTTCCGGCGAGCTGGAAGGAATCAACTATCTGAACATCGACTATGTGTTTACTACAGTTGAGATTCAGAACCAGATCCCGGTTCCCATTCTGGAGCTTTCCCCGCTGTTGACCCGGGCCGACATGAAGGAACTCAAGCGACGCCTCCAACAGAACAAAGAGCTGCGCTTGGACCGCTACTTCTGCAAGGATTTGTTCCTGCCGTCCATCTGTCTGGAAAGCAAGGAACAGGTGTTGAAACAGATGTGTGACCAAATTGTCGCGCTGGGATATGATTCGGCAGACCTGTTTGACCGGGTAATGGAGCGAGAAAAGTATGGCCAGACCACTTACAGCCACTGTGTCGCCATTCCGCATCCCATCCGCCGCCAGGCGGACCGGCATTATGTGTGCGTTGGCATTTTGGAAAAACCCATCCTTTGGGACAAACAGGAGATTGGGCTGGTATTCCTGTTTTCACTGGCCAAGTCGGCAGATTTGGATGCCTTTTACAAGGCGATGGGAGAAGTGCTGACCTCTCCGAATCTGGTCCGTGAGCTGACAGGCATGAAAAACTACGATGACTTTATCAAGTACATCGAGAATTTGTTGAAACAAAGCGAGGAGTAAAAATGGATATTGAACAGATTATGGAGCTCATTCTTCATGCGGGCAATTCGGAGTCGGCTTCCCTGATGTCCATCGAAGCGGCCCGGGAATTTAACTTTGAGGAGGCGATGGCACAGAATGAGATCGCCAGACAGGAGCTGAAAGAGGCCCACAACGAGCAGACCGCCTTTCTGCAGCGGCAGGCCCTGGGCGACCACATCGAGATGGACATCTATATGACCCATGCACAGGATCACTTTGCAATGGCAAGTGTTCTGAAGAATTTTTCAGATGAGATGATCAACGTTTACAAGCTCATTCAGGAATTAAAGGAGGAACGAAAATGAGAATCATGTTGGCATGTCATGCGGGTATTTCCACCAGTATGCTGGTGGCCAAAATGAAAGAAGCGGCCGCTGCAGAAGGAAAGGATGACTACAAGATCTGGGCGGTGGAACAGGACCGGATCGAAGAAGAAGTGGGCAACTTTGATATCCTGATGCTGGGGCCTCAGGTCCGCCACATCATGAAAAAGGTGGAGCGGATTGTAGGCGACAAAGCGCCGGTGGTCGTCATCAATGCGATGGCTTATGGCCGCTGTGATGGAGCCGCCGCACTGAAACAGGCAGAGGATGTGCTCAGCGGCGCAAAATGATGCTGTCAATCTAAAAAGGAAAGGAAGACGATTATGGGCTTTTTTGATAAGTTCGGAGACAGCCTGCTGGATCTGGCCAGCAAGGTGGACGATAATAAATATCTGTCAGCAATCAAAAATTCATTCACCCAGTTCTTGCCCTTTGTTGTGATCGGCTCGTTCGCATCCCTGTTTGTGAACGTGCTGTGCTCGAAAACAACCGGCCTGGCAAGGTTCCTGCCTTTCCTGGCCAACCTTGAGCCGGGCTTCAAGGGCATCAACTATGCGACCATCGGCATGATCGCCGTCTACATCGCTTTCTTCATTGGCCTCCAGCTGGCCAAGCGCAACCATACCCCCGAAGTTGTGACCGGCGGCCTGTGTGTGGGCGCATTTATCTCGGTGGTTCCCGGTGTGGTGTCGGTTACCTTTGAGGAAGTCACCCAGACGGGCGCCGGCCTGGCCAATACAGTGACCGGTGCACAGAGCCTGTTCATCGCCATGATTGTTTCCATCGTGGCAGCCGAACTGTTTGCAGCTCTGAACAAGTGCGAGGCCATCAAAATCAAGATGCCCAAGGAAGTTCCCGGCGGCATTGCAACCAGCTTTAATGTCCTGATTCCTGCCGCCATTGTCATGCTGGTGATCGGCATCTTTGGCGCGGTGTTCCAGGAGCTCACCGGTTCCTACATGAACGAGTGGATTTATGACATCGTCCAGGCTCCGCTCCAGGCCATTTTCCAGACGCCCGGCGGCATCATCGTGCTGATTGTCATCATGCAGTTGTTCTGGTTCCTGGGCATTCACGGCGGCCTGGTTCTGTTCCCCATTCGTCAGCCCCTGGTGATTGCAGCGCTGGCCACCAACATTGCCCTGGCAGAACAGGGCCTTGCTCCCACCGAGGCCATCACCGATACCTTCTGGATCAGCTTCACCGTTTTTGGCGGCGGCGGCATCGCATCCGCACTGCTGATCGATATCCTGCTCTTCGGCAAGAACAAGGGTGAGCGCGAAATCTGCAAGGCTTCCATTGTCCCCGCCATCTTCGGCATTTCCGAGCCCCTGGTCTTTGGCCTGCCCATCGTCCTGAACCCCACCTACTTTATTCCGTTCATTCTTGGTTCTGCCATCAGCACCGGTACCGCTCTGCTGGCTGTGCAGATTGGGTTCCTGGCCCCCTCCATCATCAGCGTGCCGGTGGGCCTGCCTCCGATTATCACGGCCTTCATCGGCTTTGGCGTTCCGGGTGTGGTGGTACAGCTGATCGGTCTGGCGCTGTGCTGCGTGCTGTATTTCCCCTTTGTCATGCTGTCCAACCGTCAGGGTATGAAGGAGAGTGCCAATGGGTAAGATGAAACTGGAATTCCCCAAAGATTTTCTCTGGGGCGGCGGCATCGCTGATTTTCAGGCGGAAGGAGGCTATGAAGAGTCCGGCCGCGGGCTGACAACCCTTGATTTCGTGACCCAGGGCAGTGCAACCGAGCCCCGCAAGATCACCTACATGATGCCGGACGGCTCAAAGCATGTACAGAATGCCCGCGGCCTGCCGATGCCCGAACACGCCAGGGGATACCTGGACCCGAACTACTATTATCCCAGCCTCCACGCGGTGGATTTTTATCACCACTACAAAGAGGATATTCGGCTCTTTGCCGAGATGGGGATGCGCATTTTCCGGTTCTCTATCTGCTGGACCCGGATCTTTCCCACCGGTATGGAGGAAGCGCCCAATGAGGCCGGGCTGGACTTCTACGAGAGCATTGTGGATGAGTGCCGCAAATACGGCATTGAACCGCTGATTACCATCTGCCATGATGAAATCCCCGCCTATCTGGCCGATCATTACCAGGGCTGGCTCAGCCGCACTACCATTGACTGCTACCTCAAGCTGTGCAAAGCGCTGTTCACCCGCTTGGGCAGCAAGGTGAAATACTGGACCACCTTCAATGAAATCAATTCCCTGAACGGCTATATTTCTCTGGGCTGTACCCGCTATGATGACTACAGCCGCTACGTGGGCGCCCATCATATGTTCCTGGCCAGTGCGCTGGCCGTCAAGATGTGCCATGAAATGTATCCGGGCTCGATGCTGGGGGCTATGTATGCGGCTTCTCCCTGCTACCCGCTGACATGCAAGCCGGAAGACGTCTTTATGCAGATGCAGGTCCGGCGCCGGACCTTCTACTTCTCGGATGTGATGATGCGGGGCTATTATCCCGGATACGCCAGGACCATCCTGGAAAGCAAGGGGGTGGAGTTGCCGATTCAGCCGGGGGATGAACAGATTCTGCGGGAAGGGACCCTGGACTACTTCGCCTTCAGCTGCTATCGGTCCACAACGGTCAATGTGAATACCGTGTTCCCCATTAAGGGGCTTGAGATCATGAGCATGGATTCCAACCCGTACCTGAAGAACACCGCCTGGGGCTGGCCCAAGGATCCCATGAGCCTGCGCTATGTGCTGAATGAGGTGTACGATCGTTATCAGAAGCCTATACTCATTGCAGAGAATGGCCTGGGCGAAATCGACCGCCCCGACGAAAATGGCTATGTGGATGACGAATACCGGATCCAGTACCTGAAAGAACACTTCAAGGAGATCCGCAAGGCCATCTGCCTGGACCATGTGGAGGTTCTGGGCTACACCATGTGGGGCTGCATTGACCTCGTTTCCCTGGGAACCGGCGAAATGAAAAAGCGGTATGGCTGGATTTATGTGGATATGGATGACCTGGGCAACGGAAGCAAGAAACGTGTTCCCAAGAAATCCTATTACTGGATGAAAGAGTTCCTGGAAACAAACGGGGCCAATCTGGAACAGGATGATGACCCCCTGATCATTTGATATCCCCGGCAATCTACGTAAATTTTGAACAGATGGACCCCCTCCCCGGATCGGCTTGAAAAGCTGTCCGAGGAGGGGGCGTTTTTGTTATAAAATAGTCCTGAAGCCGATTATCACCCAAAAGAATGTCGTCAAGTCCTTTGTATGTGAATTGCTTCCGGGTTTCTAAAATTGCCCTGCACGGTTTTTGCACGGTCGGGCCTTTCGCAGGAGGATTTTGCATCCTGCGGAATTCCCTTTGCAACGCAGACAGCAAAAGGCCGACAGCCTGTGCTTTTCACACAGACTGTCGGCCTTTCTTGGGCGCTTATGCTGCACTGAAAGTGAGGCGGAACCATCCTGCTCAGTGCCCTTTGGTGGCGGCTTTATGCGCCGAAGGCTCTGTGCATGGTTTCCTCTACCGTTGCCCGGTCGGGCATCGAGCGGATGGCGCCCTTTTTGGTGGTGACCAGGTAGGCCGCCGTATTGGCGAACCGGAGCATCTGGTCCAGATCCTGGACCGTCAGCCCTTCCAGGCCGTGATCCAGCACAAAGTTCAGGACGCTGGCACAGAAGGTATCCCCTGCACCGGTGGTCTCGATGACGCCGCCCAGGGTGCATCCTGGCTGGAAGGTGTGGAGGCTGCCATAGAAGGCATAACTGCCTGCCGCGCCCGCTGTCACGTTCAGAAGCCGGATGTTGGGGTATTGGCTATGGAGCAGGGCCGCCCCCTCGGCAAAATCTTCTTTGCCGGTCATGAACAGCAGCTCGTTGTCGGCGATTTTCAGGATATCGCACTGGCCCAGCCCCCAGGCAATCTGGACCCGGGCTTCATCCAGGCTGTCCCAGAGGGGCTCCCGGAGGTTGGGATCGAAGGAAATCAGGGCCCCTGCCTCTTTGGCGATCTCAACTGCCTTCCGGGTGGCGGTGCGGCAGGGCTCCCCGGTGAGGGAAAGGGTGCCAAAGTGGAAGATCCGGCAGTCCTGCAGCAGCGCCTGGTCCAGGTCGGCTGCCGACAGGTTGGCGTCGGCGCCGGGCTTGCGATAGAAGCTGAAGTCCCGGTCGCCCCCCGGCAGGGTCTGGACAATGGCCAGGGTGGTGTGGATCTCCGGGTCAAACCGGAGGGCCCGGGTGTCGATGCCGGCCTCCTTGACCACCTGGGCCAGCTGCTGGCCGATGTGGATGAGGACATGCTCTACATTGAGGTTGACTTTGTACCGCAGGACGCAGAATCCTTTGGCCTGGCCTTCAAGCAGAGCGATGGCGGGGACGAAAGCAAATTCATCTATGATGTGGCCAGCGGCAAGCTCACCGGCTCCACCACCAACCGGGGCGAGGGTGCTTCAGCTGTGCCCGGCAGCGGCCTGCTGCCGTTGCAGGACGGCCGCCTGACCATGCGGGTCTACATCGACCGCTCCCTGGTGGAGGGCTTCTTCAACAACGACAAGGCGCTGACGCTCCGCAGTTATCCGGAAGACCCGGCCGCCGCCCAGGGGCTGTCGGTCTTTGCGGAAGGGGACGTGGCCATAGAGCGGCTCTATGTGGCCACGATGGGGTCGATTTATGAATCGGCTTCCTGACAGCAGAGATTGAGCAGATCGCTTTTCCGGCAGTCGGACTCAATCAAAAATCCCCCGCACCCGGAAGAAAATTTTCTCCCCGGGGCGGGGGACGACGCTGCTGGACAGACAGCCCGGTCAGGGCATTCAAATTTATAGACAGGTGCAGCAGACAGCAAAAGGCTGACAGCTTGGCGATTGACGCAGGCTTTCAGCCTTTTTATTTTTGATTGAAAAAGCCAGGAAAACGGTCAGTTCAAAAACTCGAACAGATTCAGACCCACCTCGGGGCTGTAGCGGCGTTCCACAGTGCCGGGCAGGGCGGTGAGAACGAATTCGCCGGTCAGGCTGATGACGCCGCGGTTCAGGTGGCCGCCGTGGCACTGGTCCAGCTCAGGATTGCCCACCACCATGTGAAGATGGAAGTAAGGCTTGCCCTCCATGGTGGTCACAGTGCCGGTGCAGGAAGCGATTTCAAAGTCGCCGGTATAGGTTTTGGACTGGTAAGCAAATTTTTTCCGGTCGAAGACCCCCAGGGTCACCTCGCCGACTGCGCCAATGCCGTAGAGGGTGCCCAGGGTGATCTGCTCCTTGGTGCACAGTTCGGCCAGGCTGGCGAGGATTTCCTCGCCGCGGTCAATCCGGATGAAATAGGTGTTTTCAAACTTGCGGTATTCCATACGTAATCTCCTTTCCGCATCTGGAATGGGCTTTGTTTTTTGGAACAATTTTATCATAGCATGAAAGATTTGACGCGGCAAGAAGCTTGGGATACAACATGAATTGCGAAATGAAACGCTTGGAATGCGGCTGCAAGAAATTTGGAATGGAAACGGATGCTCGTCAAAAAGATACAATGGATTGCACTTGTTTTGGGCATCTTTGTCGATTGCTGACAATGAAACAAGCTGATATCATAAAGCCATCGATAAAACAACTTTGGCCATGGTTGTCGGTATGTACACAAGCAATTTGGAAAAGGAAAGGAACTGCGGCGGGCAGGAGCGTCACTCCTTTTGCGGGGGAGACTGCATCGCTGGAGCTTCTGAATCCAAGCGAATTTAGGAGGTATCCCTGGATGGATATGTATATTGTGTTGGGCATAACCATCTTTATGATGGCGATGTTCATCATTGGCAAAATGCCCTATGGCGTGATCACCATGACATGCTGCGCACTGCTGGCTGTGACCGGCGTGATGCAGCCCGCTGAGGCCTTTTCGGGCCTGTCCAACTCTACAACCCTGCTGATTGCCGGCATGCTGGCCCTGGCAACCGCCTTCGGCAAAACCAGCGCTGTGGCCCGTGTGCGGAGCCTGCTGGCCAAGGCAAAAGAAAAAAATGGTCTGGTCTTTCTGCTTAGTCTGTTCCTGATCGTGATTGTGCTGTCCCAGCTGATGGGCCGCACCGCCTGCATCTCGATCATGATTCTGTTCATCGGCTCGATGGATGATTCCGAGGGCATGACCGCTTCCCGCCTGATCACCGCCGTCTTCTCGGTGATGGCCATGTGGAACCTGAAGTTCCCCATCGGCCTGGGTGCTACCATGGCATCGGTGGCCAACTCCTTCTATGAAGGCATCATCACCGACCCTGCCCTGATGCTCAAGCCCACCGATCTGCTGCTGGTCACCATCATCCCCGGCCTGGCCATCCTGGCCTACGCCCTGTTTGCATGGCGCCTGATCCCTGACACCAGCAAGGTGGACACCAGCTCGGTCAAGAACGTGAAAGACGCAGCCGCCCTCTCCAAAAAGGATGAGATCTGCATCACCGTGGTCTTCTTCGCAGTGGTTGTTTCCTTCTTCTTCAGCACCCAGCTGGGCGGCCTGATGAACATCATGCCCATCATCGGTGTGCTGATCCTGATCTTCACCAAGTCCATCAGCGTGAAAGAGGCCGTTTCCTCCATGACCGTGGATATGGTCTGGATGGTCGCCGGCGTTCTGACCGTTTCCAGCGCCATCGGCAGCTCGGGTCTGGGCGATGTGATTGGCCAGGCCATCGAGGATTTCCTGGGCGGCTCCAACAACAGCTTCCTGATTATCCTGGTGTTCACCACCGCAGCCACCGTGATAACCACCTTCATGTCCAACACCGGCACCCAGGCTCTGCTGACCCCCATCGCAGCAAGCTACTGCCTGGTCAGCGGCGGCGATCCCCGCGGCATTGTGCTGGCTGTCAACATTGCAGCAGTCTTTGCACTGGCCTTCCCCTCCGGCTCTGGTGAGTGCGCCCTGATGTTCGCCGTGACCGGCCACAACCCCATCAAGCTGCTGCGTTACACGGCACCTTATCTGCTGATCGCAATTCTTACCCTGACCTTCAGCGTGAACCTGTTCTTCCCGGTATTTTGACGAACGATAGAATGGAGAGATAATCATGAGTAAATGGACCGCTCAGTCTCTGCCGGATGCAGCATCCCTGACTGTAGACCCCAAGCATTATTACCGCCAGGTACTGCACGGCTATTACAACTTTAATTGTGTGGTCAGCGAAGGCGTGACCCGCACCGCAAAATTCTATGTGCCGGAAGGCAGCGTCTACAATCAGCCCACCGTTTTCCTGATGGTGCCTGCCCAGTATGAGACCAGCGAATTTCTGCAGGACAGCGGCTGGAAGGATCTGGCCGACCAGATGGGCCTGTACATCGTGCTGATGGAGGCCGAGAACGGTGCCTGGGGTGAGGATGAGAAGGAAATCGCTTACATCACTGCCCTGAACGAAGATGTCAACTTCCGCCCCTTGTTCTGCGCCTTCTCCTCCAAATTCTTTGCCTATGGCTATGGCGAGGCCGCTGCAATTCTGGGCCGCCAGAGCCGCCTGTTCCCCAAGTGCTGGGCAGGTGTGGCGCTGCTGGGCCAGACCGGTATGAGCGCCCAGGAGCTGGCCGGCCTGCAGCAGAAGGAGACCCGTGTGCCTGGGGTGTATTACAGCCAGGTTCAGATGCCGGTCTGGATGTCCTGCCCGGTGCAGGACGAGGACTTTGACCGGATGGTGGAGTACTACCGCGCTGCAAACCACAGCGAGGACGTCCCCCAGGAGATGGACGGCCATAAGGTTTGGCAGCCCAAGAAAGGCGGCACAGTGGATGAACACTGGTGCTCGGTGGTGGGCGTCGATACCCTCGGCTGGGAGGCCTGCATGACTGCGGGCTACTCCAAGATGATTTATGAAGTGGTGTTCCAGGGTGTGGCCCGGTTCCCCGGCAATGCAAACGGTGCCCTGCGCCGTTACCCCTCCCTGGAAGAACGGGGCTTCCGCAAATACACCGCACCGGTGGCGGGCGGCTATTACGACGATGGCCGCGACACTTACCAGCGTGACTGGTGGGTCTATCAGCCCGACACCATCGACACCACCAAGCCTTTCCCGGTGGTCTTCGTCTTCCACGGGGCCGGCGGCAGCGGCGATGAGATCGCCGACCGCACCGGCTGGGGCGATCTGGCCAAGAAATATGGCTTTATGATCATCTGCCCCATGGCTTCGGTACCCAACCGGGTGCGCAATGTCACCAATATGGTGACCAACGAGATGTTCCGCGCCATGTGGAATACCGGCGCTCCCCAGCCGGAACGCCCGGCCGACCTGCTGTTTGTGGACTACCTGTACAACTGGGTCACCAGCAACTACAACGTGGACAAGAGCCGGGTCTACGCCAGCGGCCAGTCCTCCGGCGGTATGATGTCCTGGGCCTGCGCCTGCTACCGCCCCGACCTGTTCGCTGCCACTGCCCCCGTCTCGGCCAAGACCCCTGACATTGAGAACACCCCCCAGCCGTTTGTCAATGGCTCCATCATCCCGGTGATGTCCAATCTGGGCCTGCTGGACGGCATGTTCAAGGGCGGCTTCGGCACCCCGGACGCCCGCATGCTGATCGAGCGCTGGCACGATGCGTTCCACCTCACCGAAAACTGGGACAGCTATACCTACGATGACGGCGGCAAGAACTGCAGTTCCCAGACGGGCCTGTTCACCAGCTATGTCTACCACAACCATCAGGGCTTCCCCATCCTGCGCTGTGTAGAGGCTTCCACCAAGACCCATGCAGTCTGGCCCAGCGAGTGCGAGATGGCCTGGACCGAGTTCATGCAGTACTTCACCAAGGATCCGGACACCAAGGAACTGTACTACAAGGGCGAAAAAGTTACCCTGGCGTGATCGCGCGCTTCAGAATCATACAAAACGTTCGGCTCCCCCGGTCTTTCTGGATCGGGGGAGCTTGTGCAAAAAGGAGCACCGGCAGCCTGTGCCCGGAAAGGCAGCGGACAACACAATCGAGTATTTCATTTTTATTTCAAATAGGATGGATAATTGAAATGAATTTGAAATACTTTCTGCAATCTCAGAAGAAAATACCAAGGCTGGACCCTGCGTTTGGTGTTCTTTGTCGATTGCCGGAAGGAAGTGCCGCTGATATGATGGTATCAGAAAAAGGCCGGACGGTGCAGCGGCCGGTTCAGATGAAGAAGGCCGAGAAAACCTGAAAACAATAGAAAGGATGCTTTTCAATGATCCCTACCGTAGCAAAGATGGAAGTCTACCCGGTTGCAGGCCATGACTGCATGGAACTGAACCTGTCCGGCGCACATGCGCCCTATTTCACCCGCAACGTCGTGATCCTCACCGATTCCAACGGCGTGGAGGGCGTGGGCGAAGTGCCCGGCGGCCAGAAAATCACCGCCGCCCTGGAAGCAGTCAAGGATCTGGTGGTGGGAACCAGCATCGGCGACTATAAACAGACCCTGAACAAGGTCCGCGCATGGCTGAACGCCAACATCAAGGACGATGTGCGGGGCAACCAGACCTTTGATCTGCGCACCGGTGTGCATGTGGTTACTGCCATCGAGGCCCCGCTGCTGGACCTGCTGGGCAAGTTCCTGGACGTGCCTGCCGCCGCTCTGATGGGGGACGGCATCCAGCGGGAAAAGGTGCGCTTCCTGAGCTATCTGTTCTATATCGGAGACCGCAAAAAGACCGATCTGCCCTATGAGGAAGAGCCGGACGCAGACTGCGACTGGTACCGCCTGCGCCATGAGGAGGCCCTGACCCCTGAGGCTATTGTGGCACTGGCCAAGGCCACCCACGAGAAGTACGGCTTTGAGGACTTCAAGCTCAAGGGCGGCGTGCTGCCGCCCAAAGAAGAGGTCAAGGCAGTGCAGGCCATCAAGGAAGCCTTCCCTGAGGCCCGGGTGGACCTGGACCCCAACGGATGCTGGAGCCTGAAGGAAGCCCTGGAGATTGCCCCTGAGCTGAAGAAGTGCCTGGCCTACTGCGAGGATCCTGTGGGCGCAGAGGACGGCTTCTCGGGCCGCGAGGTGATGGCTGAGTTCCGCAAGGCCACCATGATGCCCACCGCCACCAATATGATCAACACCGACTGGCGGCAGATGTGCCACACCATCGCCCTGCAGAGCGTGGATATCCCCCTGGCCGATCCCCATTTCTGGACCATGAACGGCTCGGTGCGTGTGGGCCAGCTGTGCAATGACTTCGGCCTGATGTGGGGCTGCCACTCCAACAACCACTTCGACATCAGCCTGGCCATGGTGGTGCAGTGCGCCGCCGCCATCCCCGGCCGGATGAACGGCATCGACACCCACTGGATCTGGCAGGAAGGCCGGGAGCGTCTCACCAAAGAGCCTCTGCAGATTGTGGGCGGCTGCATCGACCTGCCCAAGAAGCCGGGCCTGGGCATCGAAGTGGACCGCGATCAGGTCATGAAGGCCAATAAGCTGTATCTGGACAACTGCCTGGGCGCCCGGGACGATGCCAAGGGCATGCAGTATCTGATCCCCGGCTGGAAGTTTGACCCCAAGAAGCCCTGCCTGGTTCGCTGAACAGCCAGATCCTGAGGGAATACATCGTTGCATGAGAGGAGCGCCCTTCAAAGCAGGACCTTGCTTTGAAGGGCGCTTTTTTGAAAGAATTCTGTTATAATTGTTTCATTGATGCCGGTTGTTTTGGATTGGACTGCAGCGGGGAAGGGCTGTTTTCCCTGCGCTGCCCGGAATCCGCAGAAAGGAGCCGTTTATGAATCACATTGCGATGCTGCTGCCCAAAGAGGATCTTGTCAGCCGGGCGCAGGTGCAGGCCTCCGGCCATGACGCCATTGCAGAAATCCGCTGCATCACCACCGAACGGGCGGTGGAAGAGGCGGAAGCATCCATCCGCCGGGGAGCGGTGATTCTGATTGCCCGGGGGCTGCAGGCGCTGCGGATTCGGTCGGGCCTGAATGTGCCGGTGGTCAGCGTCCGGCTGACCGCCCAGGGAATCGGTATGCTGCTGCGCAAAGCGCGCCAGTTCACCGACAAGCCCTGCCCCCGTGTGGCGCTGGTGGTGGTCCAGGATATGCTCTGCGACACCAGCTGCTGCAATCTGCTGTTCAACGTCAATCTGGAAATCCATGTCTACCGCACCGAAGAAGAGTACGAAAAGGTCAATCGTGAGGCCCTGAATACCCACCCCGATGTGATCATCGGAGGGGACAGGACGGTGGAAATGGCCAAGGAGGCCGGGACCGCCTGCCTGTTTTTGGATTTCAGTGACGATTCCTTCCAGAATGCCATCCGAAACGCAGAGGTTGCCCTGCAGGCCAACGAAAACAACCAGCGGGCCAACGCCCAGATTGACGCGCTGCTCAACAACACCACCGACGGATACATTCAGGTCAGCAGGACCGGCCTTGTGACCAAGTGCAACGACATTATCCTGCGGGACCTGGAAACCAGCTTCGAAGCGCTCAAGGGCCGGCCCCTGTGGGAGGTGCTCCCGGGCCTGGAGCGGGAGGTGGTGGAAAACGTGCTGAAAAACGGCACCAACTATTCCACGTTCCTTCACATCCGGGCGCAGGCCATGGTGGCGATTCTGGCCCCCGTCCAGCTGGAAAGCGGCCGCATTGACAGCGCAATCTTTTCCTGCCACCGGGTACACCGGACCATTCAGCTGGACCCTGCGGTGGAGGATGGGGTGCTGCTGACCGGGAACCTGGCCCAGCGCACCTTTGACAACGTCTACCACCGCTCTCCCATGATGGCCCGGGCGGTGGAGCAGGCCCGGCTGTTCAGCCAGTCCGAAAACCCCATCCTGCTGACCGGCCCCCAGGGCTCTGAAACTCGGCTGCTGGCCCAGTGCATCCACAATAACGGGGTCAACCGCACCGGTCCTTTTGTTCAGCTCAACTGCGCCAGCCTGGAACCGGAAGAGCAGATGACAACCCTGTTCGGCACCGGCTACAAGGGCAAGGACGGGGACGTGAACCTGGGGGTTTTCGGCATGGCGGAAAACGGTACCCTGATGCTCCAGGAGATCGAGAAGCTTTCCTACAGCGCCCAATCCAACATCTACCAGGCCATCCGTTACCACCGGATCATCCAGCGCAACCTGGAGCGCCCGGTACAGATCCATGTGCGGCTGATTGTCACCACCGAGAGCGACCTGTGGCAGATGGCCTGTGCCGGCCAGTTCCGGTCGGATTTGTACTATCTGCTGTCCGGGCTGCGGATCGACCTGCCGCCGCTGAAAAAGCGCCCTGAGGACCTGGAAGATATCCTGAAAAGGACCTTCCGCCGGACCTGCGAGGCCTACCACCGCTATCATGTCATCACCAACGGCGGCATGGAGGAACTGCTGCATTATGATTGGCCGGGCAATATCATCCAGGTCAACAGTTTCATGGAGCGGCTGGTTCTGACCGCCGCCCACCGCAGCATTGACGAGGGCGCCATCCGCCGGCTGTGGCAGCAAATGTTCCCCGAGTACACGGTTTCCCGGGAAGAGGCTGTTTCCACTTTCAGCCAGAGCCGGGAGGCCCAGCGGATTACCGAGGCGCTGGCCCGCAATGACGGCAACCGGGCGGTTACCGCCCAGGAGCTGGGCATCAGCACCACCACCCTCTGGCGCAAAATCAAAAAACTGGGGATCGAGGTTTGATCTGCGGCCGGGCAAACATTTCATCTTGCAATGGCAAGAATGATGAATGAAATGGAAACTGAAAAACTGGCCAATTGCCATGAAATGCCCAAAGCTGCTTTGGCGTTTGTGCCGCTTGTTTTGTACCTTCAGAAGCCTATAATGAAATCATCAGAAACACAAAAACCAGTGCGGGCAAGGAAAAGCGGAGCCTCTGACGACGCCCGGCAAATGGACAAGAAAGGATGATATTTATGGCGTTTGTTCCATACGGGATTACGCCCCCCATCATTACCCCCTTCCATCAGGATGGGTCGGTCAATTATGAGGCCCTGGCAATGATGAGCAGGCGTCTGGTGGACAATGGCGTGCATGGCCTGTTCCCCCTGGGAACCACCGGCGAGTTCTACGCAGTCAATGAGGACGAGTTTGTCAAGATCCTCACCACTGTCAAGGAGGCGGTGGCCGGCAAGACCACCCGCAAGGGCCGCCCGATCCAGCTGTTTGCAGGCTGCAACCACATCACCACCCGCGGCGTGATCCGGCTGATCAAGCTGGTGGAACAGGTTGGGGGCTACGATGCAGTCAGCGTGCTGACCCCCATGTTTATCAGCCAGACCCAGGAAGAGCTGTACACCTATTACAAGACCATCGCCGACAGCACCGAGATGCCGGTGATCCTGTACAACAACAAGCCCAAGACCAACGTCACCATTGCCCCCGCCACCGTGGCCCGGCTGGCGCGGGACTGCAAGAATATTGTGGCGGTGAAAGACTCCACCGGCGATATGACCAACGCCGAGGAATATCTCCGGCTGACCGCTGACCAGCGGGATCATTTCAATGTGCTGATGGGCCGCGACACCCTGATCTATGCGGCGCTGCAGTACGGCGCCACCGGCGCCATTGCCAGCTGCGCCAACGTGGCGCCCCGCATCACTGCCGATATCTACGACAAGTGGGAGGACGGCGATTATGCAGGGGCACTGGAGGCCCAGTACAAGCTGGCTCCGCTGCGGATCGCCACCAACATGGGCACCTTCCCCCAGACCATCAAGGAGGCTCTGGTGATGCAGGGCCTGCCGGTGGGCAAGTGCCTGGACCCCATCCAGGAGCTGTGTCCTGAGGACAAGGAGAAGCTCCGCAAGGTACTGGAGCAGATGGATCTGCTCTGAAATATACATACACAATCTTTTGTTGCTTGAATGGAAAGAGAGGTATATTCTATGAAAATCGGTCTGATTGGTTTGGGTATTATGGGCAAGCCCATGGCAAGGAACCTGCTGAAGGCAGGCTACAATCTGATGGTCAACAACCTCACCGAGGCCCCCATGAAGGAGCTGGCTACCTATGGCGCAATTCCTGCTACCCAGCCCGAAATTGGTGAGCAGTGCGACGTGGTGATGACCATGCTGCCCAACTCTCCCCAGGTGGAAGAAGTGATGCTGGGAGAGGACGGCGTGGCTGCCCACATGCGTCCGGGCACCGTCTTCATCGACATGAGCTCCATCAACCCTGTGGCCAGCAAGAAGATCGCTGCCGTCCTGGCAGAGAAGAACATCGAGATGCTGGACGCCCCTGTCTCGGGCGGTGAGCCCAAGGCCATTGACGGCACCCTGTCCTTCATGGTGGGCGGCAAGCAGGAAGTCTTTGACAAGTACAAGGATCTGCTGGGTGCCATGGGCACCAGCGTGGTGCGCTGCGGCGAAGTAGGCGCAGGCAACACCACCAAGCTGGCCAACCAGATCATTGTGGCCTGCAACATCCAGGCCCTGGCCGAGGCCCTGACCCTGGCCCAGAAGGCCGGCGTGGATCCCCAGCTGGTGTTTGAAGCCATCCGGGGCGGCCTGGCAGGCTCCACCGTTATGAACGCCAAGGCTCCCATGATGATCGAGGGCAACGTGAAGCCCGGCTTCAAGATCGACCTCCACATCAAGGACCTGAACAACGCTCTGGACTGCGCCCATGCCATTGGCGCACCGGTGCCCATGACCGCCGAGGTCCAGGAAGTGCTGCAGTGGCTGCACAACCAGGGCGAAGGCCAGAATGACCACAGCTGCATCGCACACTACTACGAGAAGCTGACCGGCATCCAGATCGGCCGCTGAACCTGATCCCCAACAGAAACAAAACAAGGAAGGATTTGCCATGAACAGCCGTTTACGCCAAGATGCCGACACCATCATCCAGCAGGCGATCCGCGCCGTTTTGCCGGATGAAGCAGTCCGCCGCGCACTGGAAGGGCGCGCCTTCCCCGGGCGGGTGCTGCTGGTGGCCGCAGGAAAAGCGGCCTGGCAGATGGCTCATGCTGCTGTGAACTGCCTGGGTGATCAGCTGACCGCCGGTGTGGTGGTCACCAAGTATGACCACGTCAAGGGAGAGCTGCCCCGCTGTACCTGCTATGAAGCGGGGCACCCTGTCCCTGACCAGAATTCGTTCCGGGCCACCCAGGCGGCGCTGGATCTGGTGGCCGGCACAAAGCCGGAAGACACGGTGCTGTTTCTGCTGTCCGGCGGCGGCAGCGCCCTGTTTGAAAAGCCGCTGATCCCGGGCGAAGAGCTCCAGGACATCACCGGCCAGCTGCTGGCCTGCGGCGCCGACATCGTGGAGATGAACACGGTGCGCAAGCGCCTGTCGGGGGTCAAGGGCGGGCGGTTCGCCCAGGCCTGTGCCCCGGCCCGGGTCTATGCAGTGGTGCTGTCGGATATCCTGGGGGACCCGCTGGATATGATCGCCTCGGGGCCCGCCTGTCCCGACTCCAGCACCTGCGCCGACGCGCTGGCGGTGGTGGAGAAATATGGCCTCAAGCTCAGCGAAGCTGCCATGGCCTGTCTCCATCAGGAGACCCCCAAGCAGCTTGACCATGTGGAGACCCGGATCACCGGCAGCGTGCGGGAACTCTGCTCCGCCGCGGCTGCGGCCTGCCGCAGCCTGGGCTACCGGCCTGTGATTCTGACCGACCAGCTCTGCTGCCAGGCCAAAGAAGCGGGCTCCTTCCTGGCATCCATCCTCAAGACTCATGCCGGCGACGGCGAGCCGCTGGCCTTCCTGGCGGGAGGCGAGACGGTGGTTCAGCTGACCGGCAAAGGCCTGGGCGGACGCAACCAGGAGCTGGCGCTGGCAGCAGCCCCCGGCATTGCCGGGATGGAAAACGCTGCTGTCTTCAGCGTGGGCTCGGACGGTACCGACGGCCCCACCGATGCGGCAGGCGGCTATGTGGACGGCGACACCCTGGCAGCTCTGGCCGCCTGCGGGCTGCAGGTCCATCAGGTGCTGGCCGACAACGACGCCTATCATGCGCTGCAGGCGGTCGGCGGTCTGGTTGTGACCGGGCCCACCGGCACCAACGTCAACGACGTGGCAGTTGCATTGATCCGCTAAATTCTTTTTCTACCGTTTTTCCTTACATTCTTACCCTCATTCCTTTTATTCCAATCCTTAAATCTATCTGCTCCTTTCTAATGGGCGGCACAGGCGGATATGCCCGTGCCGCCTTTTGATTTGGATTGAACCCGGAGGTTGTCTATGTCTGTTTCTTCTCCAGTCATCACCTCCATGCAGGTCATCCCGGTGGCGGGATACGACAGCATGCTGATGACCCTCAGCGGGGCCCATGCGCCCTGCTTCACCCGCAACATTGTCATCCTGAAAGACAGCGCCGGCCACACCGGTATCGGCGAGATCCACGGCGGTGATTTTACCTGTGAAAGCCTCAACGCCGTCCGCCCCCTGGTGGAGGGCCAGCCGGTGGCCTGCTACCGGCAGGTGCTCCAGCAAATCCACAAGCTCACCCGGCCGGGGGGCGAAGGGGATCTGCAGACGCTGGACATTGCCAAACTGAAATTTGTGGTCAAGAGCGAATGGGCCATCGAGTGCGCCATGCTGGACCTGATGGGCCAGTTTGCCGGCGTCCCCATGTGCCAGCTGCTGGGGGAGGGCAAACAGCGCAGCGAGGTGGAGGTCCTTGGCTATCTGTTTTATGTGTCGGACAAGCGCAAGTACACCGGCCCCGGCATCCCCTATCTGGACGAGAGCGAAAGCAGCGACCCCTGGTTCCGGCTGCGGCGGCAGGAGATCCTGACCCCCGGCCGGCTGGCCGAGGAGGCCCAGGCGGTGCATGAAAAATACGGCGTCACCAACTTCAAGCTCAAGGGCGGCGTGCTGCCCGGCGAAGAGGAGATGGAGGGGCTGCGGGCACTGAAAAAACTGTATCCCGACGCCTGCATCAACATCGACCCCAACGGCGCCTGGAGCCTGGCCGAGGCCATCCGTCTGTGCCGCCCGATGCACGATGTCATCACCTATGTGGAGGACCCCTGCGGCCCGGAGGAGGGCTATTCCGGCCGGGAGATCATGCGGGAGTTCAAAAACGCCACCCAGTTCCAGGTGGCCACCAACATGATCGCCACCAACTGGCGGCAGCTCTACCACACCGTCAGCCTCAACGCCTGCGACATCATCCTGGCCGACCCCCATTTCTGGGGCTTTGACGGCACCATCCGGATGTCCCAGATGCTGGAGCGGTGGGGGCTGACCTGGGGCGTCCATTCCAACAACCATTTCGACATCACCCTGGCTGCCTTTGCCCAGGTGGGGGCGGCGGCAGCCGGGCAGCCCGCGCCGCTGGATACCCATTGGATCTGGCAGGACGGCCAGAACCTGCTGGAAGATACCCCTGAAATCCGGGGCGGCAGGCTCCAGGTTCCGGAAGGGCCTGGTCTGGGGGTCCACCTGAATATGGACCGGGTGATGGAGGCCAACGCCCTGTACAACCGCCTGCCCAGCCACGACCGGGATGACAGTATGGCCATGCAGTACCTGATCCCGGGCTGGAAATACGACCACAAAAAGCCCTGCCTGGTGCGCTGAGGCGCTTTCCCCGTTTCCCTTTCCAAACAAAATGCACAAGGCCCTGCCGGTATCCGGCAGGGCCTTGTGCTTGGCAGGGAAAAATTAGGAGGAGTTAATGGCTTTATCAATCCACCGTCTGCAGGTATTCGTCCATGGCCTGGGCCACTTCTTTGGAATACTTGACGGCTTCCACCACCGTGCGGGCGCCCAGCACCACATCGCCGCTGGCAAAGACGCCGGGGCGGGTGGTCTCGCCCTTTTCGTTGGTGGTCAGCAGGCCGCGGCCGCTGGTTTCCAGGCCCTTGGTGGTGCTGACAATCCGGTTCAGGGGGCCCTGGCTCACCGCCACGATGACGCTGGAACAGGGGAAGAACTGGGGTTCGCTCAGCTGGGTGACGTTGCCGGCCTCGTCAAAGCTGGCCATCTGGTAGCGCACCCCGTCGTCGGTGATCTCCACCGGCCGGGCGCCGTAGAGGAATTCCACCCCGTCGGCCACTGCGTAGTCGATCTCCCGGGCGCTGGCGGCCGCCTGGAGCCGGCGGCAGAAGACGGTTACATGCCGGACCCCTTTGCGCAGGGCGGTACGGGCCACATCCATGGCCGAGTTGCCCGCGCCGATGACCACCAGGTCGTTGCCCAGGTCGTAGACGTCCGGGTTCTGCAGATAGTTGATGGCGAAATGCACATTGCCCAGGCTCTCGCCGGGGATGTTCAGCTTGTGGGGCCGCCAGACACCGGTGCCGATGAAGATGGCTTTGTAGCCGTCCCGCTGCAGGTCATCCAGGGTCAGGGTGGAGCCGATGACGGTGTTGGGGCGGATCTTGATGCCCAGCTGCACCAGCTGGGTTTTGTACCGGTCCAGGATGGTCTTGGGCAGGCGGAAGTCGGGGATTCCATACCGCAGCACACCGCCGATCTTGTCCCGGCTCTCAAAGAGGGTGACGTCGTAGCCCTTCTGGGCCATCAGCACCGAGATGGTGATGCCTGCCGGGCCGGAACCGATGATGGCTACCCGCTTGTTTTTGCGGCTTTCACGCTCAATCTGGACCCGGTCCAGATAGCTGTCCGAGATGTAGTTTTCGATGCTGGAGATGTGGACCGGCTCCCCCTTGATGCCCCGGACACAGTGGCCCTCGCACTGCTTCTCATGGTCGCAGACCAGGGAGCAGACCACGCTGAGGGGATTGTTGTCAAAGAGCATCTGGCCCGCTTCATCCAGCTTGCCGTTCAGGAACATCTGGATCATATCGGGGATGGGGGTATGGATGGGGCAGCCCTCGCGGCACATGGGCTTTTTGCAGTGCAGGCAGCGACGGGCCTCGTTTACAACATGGATTGCCAAGAAAAACGCTCCTTTCCGATGGGATCAAACGGGATGTTCAGGTAATGGGGGCAGGGTTGAAAATACACAGATCGTTGTGGAACCCGTACTGATCGCTGTAGGGCTGGCGGGTGCCGCTGGCCACATCCAGGATCATGTCGAAGATTTCCTGCCCCACGTCGGCGATGGTCTTTTCGCCAGTAGCGATCTGGCCGGCCGAAATGTCGATGAGGTCAAACCAGTGCTCTTTCATCTCGGTGCGGCTGCACACCTTAATAACCGGGCAAATATCCAGCCCGTAGGGGGTGCCCCGGCCGGTCATGAACACCTGCAGGCCGATGCCGCTGGCGGTCTGGCTGGGGCCGCAGACAATGTCGCTGGCGGGGGTGGCCGCATAGATCAGGCCGTGTTTGGTGGGGCGCTGGGCAGGGGAGAGCACCTCCACGATGGGGCTGGTGCCCGACTTGGCAATGGAGCCCATGGCCTTTTCCACAATGTTGGCAAGACCGCCCTTCTTGTTGCCCGGGGTGGGGTTGGCGTCCCGGTCCACCCCGCCTGCGGCCAGATAGTCGTCGTACCACTGCATCTCTTCGGCCAGGCGGTCCCGGGTGTGCTTGTCCACACAGCGGGCGGCCAGCATGGGCACGCCGTCCCGGACCTCGGTGACCTCGCTGAACAGGACAGTGGCGCCGCCCCGCACCAGCATGTCGGCGGCGTAGCCGGCGCTGGGGTTGGCGGTGATGCCGCTGAAGGCATCGCTGCCGCCGCACTGCATCCCGATCAGCAGCTCGCTGAGGGGCAGCTCCTCCCGGCGGCGCTGGTTGAGGCGCTGGAGCTTTTTGTCTGCCATATCCAGAATCGCCTGCATCATGGCGTCGTGACCGGCGTAATCCTGCAGGGTCAGCACGTTTTCAGGGGTGATATCCTCGGGGGGGAGCACCCGGTCGTAGGTCAGCTTTTCGCAGCCCAGGCCCACCACCATGATCTCGCCCCCGAAGTTGGGGTGGCGGATCAGGTTGGTCACTGCCCGGATGGGGATATTGGCCAGAGGGGCATTGATGGCCACGCCGCAGCCATAGGGATGGGTGACTGCCACCACCCCGTCCACGTTGGGATACTTGGGCAGCAGTTCCCGGCGGATGCGTTCCACCGCCACCTTCAGCACGCCTGCGGCGCACTGGACGGTGGTCACAATGCCCAGCAGGTTGCGGGTGCCGGCGGGGCCGGTTTTGTTGCGGTAGCCCATCCAGGTGGTACGGGTGGGGGCGGGCAGCTGATCGACGGGAACCAGGTTGGTGGCGTAAGGCAGGTCCTTCAGAGAGGGGCTCTCGGGCAGGTTGAGCATGTGCTCATTGATCCAGCTGCCGGCCGGGATGTCTGCCTTGGCATAGCCCAGCACCACCCCGTACCGGATGATCTCGCCGCCGGCCGGGATGTCCTGCAGGGCAATTTTGTGGGCCTGGGGGATGGGATCGCGGGTGCAAAGGCCGGGCATGACCTCCACCCCGGCGGGCAGATCATGGACGGCTACCGCTACGTTGTCTGCGTCCTTGATGCGGATGATCTTGGGGGATTCACTCATAAAACCTTCTCCTTTCCGGGTGCATTATACAATATCCAGAGGGGTGGGGCGGCTGGGCGGCGGGAATGCACGGTCCAGGGCTGCCAGTTCCTGCCGGGTCAGGACGATGCTGGCCGCCGCCGCATTGTCCAGGGTGTGCTGGGGGGAAGAGCTGCGGGGAATGGGCAGGACCCCCGGGTGGCTCAGCAGGAAGGCCAGGAGAATCTGCTGGGGGCTGGCATCATGGGCCTGGGCGCAGGCCTGCACCGCCGGGTGGGTCAGCAGCCCCCGCCGCAGGGAGCCGCCCTGTGCCAGCGGGCAGTAGGCCATCATGGGCATCCCCTGCTGCTGCAGCCAGGGCAGAAGATCGTATTCCACTCCGCGGCTGCCCAGATGATAGAGCACCTGGTCGGTCAGGCAGTGGGCGCCCCGGGACACCTGAAACAGCTCCAGCATGTCCCCCTTGTCCAGATTGGAGACGCCCCAGCTGCGGATGCGGCCTTTGGCTTTCAGCTCCTCCATGCATTCCACCGTCTCGGCCAGGGGGATCGAGCCCCGCCAGTGGAGCAGATAGAGGTCCAGATAATCGGTGCCCATCCTGCGCAGGGAAGCCTCGCAGCTCTTGAAGATGTTCCGGCGGCCGGCGTTGAACGGGTAGACTTTGGAGACCAGGTACAGGCTCTCCCGGTCGTAGCCGCGGATGGCCTGGCCCAGCAGCTGTTCTGCTGCGCCGTCGCCGTACATCTCGGCGGTATCCAGCAGGGTCATGCCCGCCTCGATGCCCGCTTGCAGCGCGCTGCACTCCCGGGAAAAAGTGTGGGGGTTCTCCCCCAGGTACCAGGTTCCCTGGCCGATGGGGCCTGCTTTCTGGCCCTTGACGGTGATAAAATCCATGCCTGTACTCCTCCTTGTCTGTTTTCTGTGTCCATTGTATCCCTTACCTGAAAACAGCCGCAATGGAGAAACCGCAGAATCCGCCCCCTTTTGCTACAGCACAACGCACAAACGGCTCGAAACATTGCAAAAATATTTCATTTGGAGATACGGTGAAAGGGATGGGAGGCCCTGCCGGCAGACAAAAAGCCTGCGGACCATTGGAAAATGGCCTGCAGGCTTTTTGATATTTACGAATCGTATAAGCAAACAACAACATTCCAATTTGGATGGAAATTCAGAACCGGAGCCGCATCTGGTACCAGGTGACATCCCCATGGGTGGACTGGGAGACGCCCTCGCTGACAAATCCGAATTTGGCATAGTAGTGGACCAGCCGGTCCTTGCAGGTCAGCACCAGGCCCTTGCGGCCCTGGGCCCGGGCCTGGGCGATGACGTATTCCAGCAGCCGGGCGGCGCAGCCCCGGCGGCGGTAGGCCGGCAGGGTGTCCACCCCGAAGATCATCTGCCAGGCGCCGGTTTCACAGTGGAGGGCGGGATGGTCGTACATCTCGTCCAGCAGGTCGGGCTGGTCGGTGACCATCCCGTTCACAAAGCCGATGACGGTCCCGCCGTCGGTCAGCAGCCAGAAGTGGTTGGGATAGACGGCCAGACGTCCGGCCAGGCTCTCCCGGCCGGCCCCTTCGGCTGGGGGAAAGCAGGCGGCTTCAATGGCGGTGACGGCTTCCAGGTCATCGGGGCGGGCAGTGCGGATCTCCATGGATTTCCCTCCTCATGGGTGCGGCATCATCCGGATGCGCTTGTGGCCGGCCTGCCCCTGACGGAGGACAGGCTGTAGTACGGTATAAATATACACATTTCGCACCCGGATTGCAACCGCAGGCCTGGGGTCATTCGGGTTTCGAAACAGCTTCTCCCAGCGGCAAAAAAATCCTGCCGGGTTTCGCCTGATTCCACTTGACAAGCAGAGGGATGTTTCGTAAACTAGTAAACAGTAGAAACAATGGGGCTTCCTGACTGTAGATGCAGAGGGCGGCCTCTTTGGAAGGACAGGCGGCGGCTGAGCCCGACAATGGAGCGGGAGGCTGCGGGCCTGTCCCGGGACTGCATCGGGCCCTGGCGGCCTGGTGCACCCTACCAGATGCTGCTCGCAGGGCCACTGTCCCCAGACGAACCGAGCCAATGGACGCTCGTTTTATATTTATAAGCTTGAAACTGTAACTTGGAAGCCGCCGACCCGTGCGCCGGTTTTGTTCGTGTGCGCGGTTTTGTTGTCTTTTTTGGATCAAAGGCTCACTTATAGATCATAAAATAGGTTTATGCCCGCGCTCTGCCGCAGCATCTCCACAAACCATTTGAATTTGAGGAGAACGAAACAATGGAAGCGACCACGATTGTTATCACTGTCGTGATCGCCCTCGTTGCACTTGCTGTCGGCGCAGCCGCGGGCTTTTTTGGCGGGTTCAACTACCGCAAAAAGACCGCAGAGGCACAGATCGGCAGTGCAGAGGCCGAGGCAACCCGGCTGGTGAACGAGGCGATCAAGACGGCCACCCAGAAGAAGAAGGAAGCCATTCTCGAAGCCAAGGACGAAGTGTTCCGGATGAAGGCGGATGTGGATGCCCAGAAGGCCGAGGCCGACCGGGAAATCAAGCAGCGCCGGGCTGAAATCAGCCGGCAGGAGAACCGGATCGACCAGAAGGAAAACGCCCTGGACAAAAAGACCGAGGCCCTGGAAAAACGGGAAGAGGACGTCAAGAAGCGGATGGCTGAGGCAGAGGCCCACCTGGCTGAAGCCGACCAGCTGCGTGCCAAGCAGATGGAGCGGCTGGAAACCCTGGCCGGCCTGAGCCAGGCCGACGCCCGGGAAGTCCTGCTGAACAAGGTGGACGAGGAGCTGGCCCACGAGAAGGCCCTGCGGGTTGCCACCTATGAGTCGGACCTGAAGGACGACTGCGAGAACATCGCCCGGGACATGATCGCCCAGGCCATCAGCCGGTGCGCCGCCGATCATTCCAGCGAGACCACCGTCACGGTGGTGCCCCTGCCCAGCGATGAGATGAAGGGCCGGATCATCGGCCGTGAGGGCCGGAACATCCGGGCCCTGGAGACCGCCACCGGCGTGGATCTGATTATCGACGATACCCCCGAAGCCATCACCCTGTCCTCCTTCGACCAGACCCGCCGCGAAGTGGCCCGCATGACCCTGGAGCGCCTGATCGGCGATGGCCGCATCCACCCCGCCCGTATCGAGGAGACGGTGGAAAAGTGCCGCCGCGAGCTGGAAATCCAGATGAAGAAGGAAGGCGAGCGGGCTGTCATGGAGCTGGGTATCCACGGCCTGCACCCCGACCTGGTCAAGCTGATCGGCCGTCTGAAGTACCGCACCAGCTTTGGCCAGAATGCCCTGACCCACAGCATGGAAGTGGCCTGGCTGGCCGGCCTGCTGGCCAGCGAGCTGGGTGTCAATGTCACTATGGCCCGGCGTGCCGGCCTGCTGCATGACATCGGCAAGGCCCTGGATCATGAGATCGAGGGCAGCCACGTCCAGATCGGCGTGGACATCTGCCGCAAGTACAAGGAGAACCCCCAGGTCATCCACGCTGTGGAGGCCCACCACGGGGATGTGGAGCCCAAGACCCCCCTGGCCTTCATCGTCCAGGCTGCCGACGCCATCAGCGCTGCCCGTCCCGGCGCCCGCCGTGAAAACGTGGAGAGCTATGTCCGCCGCCTGGAGAACCTGGAAGAGATTGCCTCCGGCTTTGAGGGCGTGGAACAGGCCTTTGCTGTCCAGGCCGGCCGCGAGGTCCGGATCATGGTCAAGCCCGATGTCATCGGGGACGATCAGGTCATCCTGCTGGCCCGGACCATTGCCCGCAAGATCGAGGAAAGCCTGGATTATCCCGGCCAGATCAAGGTCAATGTCATCCGCGAGAGCCGCGCCGTGGAATACGCCAAGTAATTCCGCCCCAATCAGACAAAACAACAGCCGCCGCCTTTCGGTCGAAGGGCGGCGGCTGTTTTGCTTTTTCAGAGGTTACTTTTCACGGCACTTGACGCCGTAGTTGCCCCGGCTGCCGGTTTCGTAGCCGCGGTAAATTTCATAGGGCTTTCCGTCCAGGAGGACCTCGTCATCGCTGGGGAAGGTGCAGGTCATCCCGTTCTGCTGGCAGTACTGCCGGATGGCCTGATGGGCCTTTTCCACGGTGGGGTAGACATCGGCGGGCTCATAGGGAACCCAGAAGGCTTTTTTCAGAAGGTTCAGCATTGCGGTCTCCTTTCTGTGGTAGTGTGTGAAAAAACGGACGGCGAACTCAGGCCCCCACAATCAGCCGGACTGCGCCGTAGATGCCGGCGTCGTTGCCAAGGCTGGCCTGCTTGATGGGGATCTCCCGGCAGGATTTGAAGGCATACTCCTTGTAGTGCGCAGCCAGGGGCTGGAACAGCACATCCCCGGCCCGGGAAACGCCGCCGCCCACCAGGAACACCTCGGGGTCGGTGGTGGAAGCAATGGAGGCCAGCGCCAGGCCCAGCAGGTCGGTCATCTGGTCCACCTCTTTGGCGGCCAGGGGGTCACCGGCCCGGGCTGCGTCAAAGACATCCTTGGCGGCAAAGTCGGTGCCCCGCAGGGTGCAGGGGGTGTCGGGGTTCTCTTCCAGCAGCAGCTTCATGCAGCGGACCACACCGGTGGCGCTGGAGTACTGCTCCAGGCAGCCCCGCTTGCCGCAGCCGCAGCAGGCGGTCTCGTGGCGGTTGACGGTGATGTGGCCGATCTCGCCGCCGGCACCGTGGGCGCCCTCCACCACCTTGCCGTCTACAATGACACCGCCGCCCACGCCGGTGCCCAGGGTCACCATGACGGCGCTGCGGCAGCCCTTGGCTGCGCCCATCCAGATCTCACCCAGGGCCGCCACGTTGGCGTCGTTGCCCACCAGGACCTTCAGGCCCTTCAGCAGTGCAGAGAGGTTGGCGGCCACGTCCTGCTGGCCCCAGCCTCCCAGGTTGGCGCAGACAATGGGCACTACGCTGGACTTCTGGACAGGGCCCGGAACGCCGATGCCCACGCCCTCCACCTGGTCGGGGGTCAGGCCCTTTTCCTCCATCTTGCCCAGAATGGCTGCTGCCAGGTTGGGCAGGATGCGGACGCCGTTCTCAGAGCTGTCGGTGGGAACCTCCCACTTTTCCAGGAGATCCCCCGCAGTGGTGAACAGGCCGACCTTGGCGGTGGTGCCGCCCAGGTCGATGCCGAATGCATATTCCTTCATGATCCTTTACCTCGCTTTTTGGACGGGCTGTCAGCCCGCGCCGTATTTGCTATCAGTATAGCATACTCCACCGAAAAATACAGGCCCCCTGGCTGGCTTTTGGCTGATTGCATCAAAAAAGGGCCGCTGTTCCGGCGGGAAACTCCCGGGAACAGCGGCCCTTTCGGGTTTTAGGTCATCTGTCTTTTGCTGCAATCAGCGTGCGGCGTGCATCCGCATGGAACCGGTGCCGTTGGAGCGAACCAGACGGCGAACCAGGGCCACAGGCCACAGCAGCGTATTGATGGCGATCTCGACCGGCTTGACATCCACAGTATCCATGCTGCTGATGCCGGTGAAGATCAGACAGGCAATGCCACAACCCAGAATGTAACAGTACAACATGTGCAAACCTCCACAAATTTTTGCGGCCGCGAAGGGCCTTTTTATTTTCAGGCCGGGGTGAACGCCCCGCGCCCTGATTCTTCATCCGCGGAGGGCCTCGCGCCCTTCCGCATCCTTACTATACCGCAAACAAGCGGTAAAGTCAATGGGGTAATATACTGAAATAATTGAAGGAGTAACGTGAACCAAAGTACATTATGAAAACCATTTTGCAGCAAAGTGGTTTACTTTGTTGCACTAAAGCGAGAGAGCGAAAATGTGCGCGCCGGAGCGACAGAGAAGGGGTGTTTTGGCTCGAAACAGGGGCCCTTGTGCGCGCTGTGTGAACAAAATGTGAACTGGATACACCGGGCGGCGGGGGACGAAATTTGATTTTGACGCCTTTGGGGGCAATGAAAGCAGGTCCCAAACCGTATCCTCTATAGAAAATTCTGCCAAAGGGAGGCGCGGACCATGAAAAAAAGAAGGCCATGGGGAAACACATTTTGCTTTTTGATGGCGCTGGTGATGCTGTGCACCGGGCTGGCGCTGCCCGCCGCCGCAGACATGGGGCCCAAACCATCGGTGGAGGTACTGTTCCAGGGGCTGGAAGGGGAGCGCTATCAGGTGACCCTGCTGTCTGACCGGGTCCAGTATGGCCCCTGGTCAGCGAAGGAGGACTATCAGGACTGGATGGGGGACCAGGAGGCCTTTGAAGCCTTCGCGTCCTATCCGGCGCCGGCGGGCTGGTATTTCCTGGGAGAGTACGCGGACTGCACCGAGACGGGACGGTTTGTGTGGAGCTACTATCCCCCGGAGACCTTTTATGTGTTGGTGTGGCTGCCGGATGCCGGCCGCTATCTGTGCAGCAGCCAGCCGGTGAGCCGCTACGCCTTTGACAGCCGCTTTGCAGCCTCTGTGAGCGGGGACACTCTGACGGTCCGGCCCGCCTATGATTATGCCGGAGAGGCCCTGGGACTGGCGGTACGGGCGGTCCTGACCATCCTGCTGGAAGCAGGGGTGGGCTGGCTGGTGTTTGGGCTGCGGCAGCGGGCCCAGATGGCCCTGGTTTTCAAGGTCAACCTGGTGACCCAATTGACCCTGAACCTGCTGCTGAACCTCAGCGGCTATTACTGGGGCCCGCTGCTGACGGGGGCTGTGTATCTGCTGCTGGAACTGGCGGTATTCCTGGCAGAGGGCGCTGTCTACGCCCGAAAACTGTCCTGGAATGGGAAAAAGCCCCATCCCTGGCTGTATGCGCTGGCAGCCAATGCCCTCTCTTTTGGGGCAGGGTGGGAACTGGCCCAATGGCTGCCCGGGGTTTTTTAAAATTACAAACAGTGCGTATAAAAATTATCAAGAATTATCTCAAAAACTGTTCTTGTTGACAACACCGGCTGCTGCTATTATAATGGAGGTAACACAGCTGGCACTATGCTCACAGAAAGGAGAGGTCATTTTATGGCACGGGCATCGCAGGTTGTCTTATCCGAAAACGAATACTACCTGATCAAAGCACCCAACGGAAAGGTGCTGGAAGTCAAGGATTTCAGCACGGCAAACGGCGCGTTCATTCAGCTGTGGGACTACGCCGGGCACCCGTGGCAGCAGTGGCGGTTTGTGGACGCAGGCGAAGGGCACTGGCGGATCCAGAACCGGTTCACCGGCAAGATGATTGACCTGGTTCAGGACGGTGTGGTGGAAGGTACCTGGCTGCACCAGTGGAGCCGCACCAGCGGGCTGAGCCAGTGCTGGGCGCTGGAGCCGCTGCGCAACGGCCGGACCCGGATCCGCAGCGTGCTGGCCAACAAGTACATTGACCTGGTGGGGATGAACACCTCCAACGGCGCCCAGGCCCAGATTTGGCTGGAGGTCAAGGGAGGCAACCAGGAGTGGAACCTGGAGCGGGTGGACGATATCACCGCCCGGACGGCGCCGCAGGCCGATGACCCGCCCTATCCCCATGGACCGACGCCGGGGCAGCGCCGGCATCAGGATGATCTGGTGCGCAAGCTGAACCAGTCGGGCAAGGGCCGCGGCCGAAAGGGCAGCAAGGCCTGAAACAGCCCCAAACAGTTTGATCAAGATACAGGCGCCCCGCCAGGCATCGGGCCCGGCGGGGCGCTTTTTGCAGAAAAAAGAAAACAAAAACAGAGAGGGAAACGCGATATGTCACTGGCACAAAATACCACCCTGTGCTACCTGGAACGGGACGGGGCGTGGCTGATGCTCCACCGGATCAAAAAGAAACATGACTGCAACCACGACAAGTGGATTGGGGTAGGGGGCAAGTTCGAAGCCTGCGAAAGCCCCGAGGAGTGCCTTCTGCGGGAAGTGCAGGAGGAAACCGGCGTTACCCTGACCCGGTGGCGGTATCGGGGAATCATCACCTTCGTGCTGGACGGGGTGGGGGAGTATATGCACCTGTTCACCGCCGACCGGTGGGAAGGGGAGCCCGCCTGCGGGGACAGCGCCGAAGGGGTGCTGGAATGGGTGCCCCGGGAAAAGATACCGGAGCTGCCCATCTGGGAGGGGGACAAAATCTTCTTCCAGCTGCTGGCAGAGGAGGCACCTTTTTTCTCGCTGAAGCTGTGCTATCAGGGGGACACCCTGACGGAGGCGGTGCTCAATGGCCGGCCCCTGGCCCTGCACCGGCCCGCAGAACACTGAATCCCGCGCTGCGCCTGTGAAAAGCAGGCGCTTTTTTGTGCCTGTTTCCCCGGGTGGAAATCCAAATATTAAAACAAACGTCACCCAAATGTAGTACAAAGTTTATAAAATACTGTTTTTCCACCCTTTTGGGGGAACATTATGAGGCGGTTTGCACATTGTACGGCGGGGGCGCTTGTGGTACAATAACCGCTGCATAGCCGATCAGAAGGCGAGCGGATATAGAATTTTGATATGGAATTTTTATAAAAAAAGAGGGGAATTGCTGTGCGCTATCTGCGTCAATTTTTGTGGATCATTGGTTTTACCCTGGTGGGTGAGGCTCTGCATGCCCTGCTGCCGCTGCCGGTGCCGGCCGCTGTGTGGGGGCTGGTGCTGCTGTTCATCGCCCTGGAGAGCGGCAAGCTGAAGCTGAGCTCGGTGGAGGACTGCGGCCAGTTTATGCTGGGCATTATGCCGGTGCTGTTCATTGCCCCGGCGGTGGGCCTGATGGACAGCTGGCCTGTGCTGGCCAGCGTCTGGCCTGCGGTTCTGGCCATCATCGTGCTGTCCACGGTGGTGGTGTTTGGTGTGAGCGGCGTGGTGACCCAGGGGATCCTGGATTTTGTCAGCGCCCGCGCGGATGACGAGGAGCCCGTGATGGGCCAGGCTGAGGAGGTTTCTGATGACTGAGTTCTTTTCCGGGTCGGCCCTGCTTGCCATCCTGCTGACCTTTGGCGCCTACGAGGTGGGCCGCCTGATCCAGAAAAAGACGGGGATCGCCGCCTTCAACCCGATCCTGATTGCAGCCGTGGTGGTGGGCGTGGTTCTGGTGGCCGTCAAGATGCCCAACGAGGTGTACCAGAACAACTGCGAGACCTTCTCCTGGCTGCTGACCCCGGCCACCGTGTGCCTGGCCATCCCGCTGTACGCCCAGTTCAGCCGCCTGCGCCATGACCTGCCCGCCATTCTGGCAGGGGTGGCCGCCGGCACCTTTGTGAGCATGGGCTTTGTGTGGGTGATGGCCCGCCTGTGCAACCTGGGCGACGTGCTGACCGCATCCCTGCTGCCCAAGAGCATCACCACCGCCATGGGCATTGTGGTGAGTGAATCCACCGGCGGCGAGCCTGCCGTCACCACCGCCGCCATCATCCTGACCGGCATCCTGGGCAGCATCTTTGGACCCTGGCTGTGCAAAGTGCTGCGGCTTCACTGGCCTGCAGCCCAGGGCGTGGCCTTTGGTACTTCGGCCCACGTCATCGGCACCTCCAAGGCTGCCGAGATCAGCCAGACCGCTGAGGCTGTCAGCAGCCTGTCCCTGGTGTTTGCCGGCATCCTGACTGCCATCATTTGCCCTCTTGTTCTGTAAATACCGCAAATACCGCCCATTGAGGCGCCTGTGAACCATCCCTGCTCCCACAAGGAGCGGGGATTTTTTTGTTTGGAACGATTTTATTTTTAATCATCTAAACCCGCCCGCCGCCCGCAGATGAACCCCTGCGGCCTGCGGCCGCACCCCCTGACAGGGGCTCGCTGTCTGTCGCTGCTCTTTCGATCCATCAGCGGCTGGGTGGTCTGTAGGGTAAAATCAGAAGGAACCGTCTGTGGATTAGAGCCCCCGTATGGGGGCGGGGGGAACATGAAAAGGGTGTAGGGTGGGTTTGGATGATAAATAAAAAATCCCCGTCCCGAGCGGGAACGAGGATGTAGAGATGATGGGGCTGAATCAAACTTTTCCGGGTACCTGGGCGCAGCCCAAACGCCGACTAAGATGCAGGGCCTTGCCGCCGACAGCACGCAACGTGAGTGCGGTCAGAGTGACCCGGTACACAGTGAAACCTCTTGCGCTTAGCCGATTTTTGCGGCGCACCGCGGCGGGGGCTTGGAAAAATCGGAGCGCGGCGCCAGCG
>OERG01000040.1_pt1 | contig 38554 bp, 34 predicted proteins | sample 1539951 | NCBI WGS metagenome assembly OERG01 (sample SAMEA3891870, study PRJEB23780) | metagenome | biome: terrestrial biome; feature: animal house; material: Caecal content | place: Italy | collected 2015-05-05
CATATCAGCCACCGAAGCAAGTTACTGCGGTCATTTCGTTACATGCTTGTGATATTGCAACCGACTTAGCACTGGCGACTGCTATCCGCGCCCAAGCAAAATATATCGCTTGTGTACCATGCTGTCACAAAGAACTACTTGACCAATATAAATTGCCTGAATTAGAACCGTTGACCAAATACGGCGTTTTCAAAGCGCGTTTTAATGATGTATTAACCGATAGTATGCGAGCCTTAAAACTGGAAGCAGAAGGCTATAAAGTATCGGTTGTAGAATATATCTCACCTTTGGACACACCAAAAAACTTGCTCATTCGTGCGACTTATACCGGTCAAGACAATGCCAAAGCAAAAAAAGAATATGAGCGTGTACGCATGGCGCTTGGAACAACATCTGAACTTGACCGCCGTTGTGAATCTTATCATAACGAATTTTTTATTACAGATGAAGATTTATTTTAAATATGCAAAAAGCAGACGCAATGCGTCTGCTTTTTGTTTGTATCATGCGATTTAGTTGCAACCGCAACCGTGTGATGTTGTGGTGGAAGCAGTATTACCACATCCGCAGCTATGTGATGTTGTAGCAGTTGAAGCGGTATTGTTGCAGCCACAACGCGACGATGTGGTCGAAGCAGCATTGCTTGCGCAACCACTATTGCAGCTGCTGCGTGTAGAAACATTGCCACAACCGCAGGATGGTTCTTTACGCGGCGGGAAAAATTCGTCCACCGGGAAATCGAAACGAGAGAAGATTTCGCAGGGGTCTTCAGTGCTGTCGCCACCGATACCGTCGCAGCAATCCTTTTCGGGCATACAGATATCAAAAGCGGGCATGAGCAACTGAATATCACGTTCCAGTTTAATGATGGAGAACTGGCCGATGGTAACCAGAAGCTGGTTTCCAGTTGTATCCAGCGACAAATCTTGGGCAAAGCAACCGCAGATTGCGCGTGGAACCTCACGCAATTCACCGCAAGTGCAAGCACAAGGCTGGGTCGGATAAACCACACGAGCATCCAACAAAATGGGGTCAACTGCTTCCAATACTGCCGTAGGCAGGTTGGTGCGCTGTGCAAGCTGCACGTCTGCGCCATCCGGCACATACTGGGACGAGAAGATACGGGCGCCGCCTTCGCTGCCAAACAGAATGCAGCGCTTGTCGTATACCGCCAGGCCTTCTAAGATGCGGGGGCATCCAATTCCTGTGCAAGCTTCGACCGAAACCTTGTAGAAGAAACGGATATCCACGCTGTAAAAACCACGGCGGAATGCAACCGGCTCGACATCCATCAACGTTGACAGAAGTTCTGCGCAACGCGGCTTGATGCTAATGGCATTGCCCTCAATAAAACACTGGTCTTCAACCGGCAAGTATACGCGAATATCACGCATACAATCTCGGCTGCGGCACTGGTCATACACCTTTTTGGTGTGGATGCAGACTGCCTCACGGAAACCAACGGCACCATTCAAGGGACCGGGACACATTTTTTCAGCCATAAGAAAAACCTCCGTATAAGAAAGATTGAGAAGGAAAAACCTTCTACTTCAAACTATGCGGAGGCTCATATTTCGTTACAGATTTTGGATAAATGTACGGATACGATTGCACGCCTCTCTCAAGTGCCCCATGGAATAGGAGTACGAAATACGCACATGTCCTTCACCGCTCTGACCAAACGCATCTCCTGGAATAACCGCTACATGCTGCTCTTGCAACAAACGGTTGCAAAATTCTTCGGAAGAAAGTCCAGTAGATTTGATAGAAGGGAATACATAGAACGCGCCATGTGGTTCAAAGCAATCTAGTCCCATACTTCTCAATTCACTGACCAGAAACCGGCGACGGATATCATATTGACTGCGCATATGTACAATATCATCATCTCCTGTGCGAATGGCTTCAATACCAGCAAATTGAGCGGTAGTCGGTGCACACATGATTCCGAATTGATGGATTTTACAGATAGATTTCATCAGCTCTCGTGGCCCCATCGCCCAACCCAAACGCCAGCCGGTCATTGCATATGACTTGGAGAAACCGTCTATTACAATGGTGCGTTCTCTCATACCATCAATCTGGGCAAAGCTGACATGTTCCCCTTGATAGGTCAACATACAGTAAATTTCATCCGAAATGACAACGATATTGGTATCTCGCAGCACTTCTGCAATGGCTTCTAACTCTTGACGATTCAAGATTGCGCCTGTGGGATTGTTTGGATAGGGGAGAATCAACGCTTTTGTGCGCGGTGTGATGGCTGCGCGCAGACGCTCAGGCGTTAATTTAAATCCTTCTTCTGCCACCGTTGGAATGGCAACCGGAACGCCGCCTGCAAGCGTCGTAAGCGGTGTATAGCATACAAAACACGGTTCAGGAATCAATACTTCATCGCCAAGGGATACAAATGCGCGCAAAGCATTGTCAATCGCTTCGCTGCCTCCAACAGTAACTAAAATCTCATCGTGGGGGTCATAAAACAAATCGTAACGACGCAATGCTAGTCCTGCAATTTCATCGCGCAATTGTTGAAGTCCCCAGTTAGAAGTGTAAAAGGTTCGCCCCTTTTCCAATGAAGTAATACCTGCTCTGCGTACCTGCCAAGGGGTTTCAAAGTCTGGTTCACCAACCCCCAATGAAATGACATCTTTCATCGTAGAAGCCAAATCAAAAAACTTGCGAATACCCGAAGGTCGGACAGCTTGTACGCGGTCAGATAAAATTTTGGAATAATCCACCATATTACATCATAACCTCCCGATTGTCGATTTCATCGGGGCCAAAGGTAACCCCCTGTTCTTTGTATTTTTTCAAGATAAAATGCGTTCCAGTTGACAAAACATTCTCCATCGGTGCAAGCTGCTCGGAAACAAACCGTGCCACATCGCGCATGGTACGTCCGGAAATAATAACCGTCAAATCAAAACCACCAGACATTAAGTAAACACTTTCAACCTGATGGTGGGAGTAAATCTGACGGGCAATTTCATCAAATCCCATACCTTTTTGCGGTGTAATCTTGACTTCAATAAGCGCAGTCACTTGCTCCCGCTCGGTTTTATCCCAATCAATTAAAGTCTTATATCCTAAGATGGTGTTGTTTTGCTCCAGTTCACGCAAAATCGCTTGTACTTGACCAAGTTCCATTTGCACCATATCCGCCAACTGTGCGGGAGTCAATCGCGCGTCCTGTTCCAACATCGCTAAGATTTTCTCGGTTGCATTCATTATCCTGTTCCTCCCGGTTCATGAAAGTAAAAAGCGAAGAATCGCTTAATAGAGTTATTATACTCCTTTCCAACGCAAAAGAAAACCAAGGATTTTGAAATTCTATTGCCTTTCCTGCAAAAACAGGATAAAATGGTTATAGTATATAAAGGAGTGCCATAAACAATGGAATTCACTGGATTTAATCCACAAGGCTTAGACCTACTAATTGAAAACCGTATGATGAACTCTCCTGTTTTTTACGAAGAGCATAAACCACAAATCAAAACGCTTGTATTAGAACCATTTCATGCGCTTTGTCAGTCTATGAGCGAAAAGATGCTGCTCATCGACCCATTATTTGTAACAACTCCCTCACGCATGGTATCACGCGTGCGTCGAGATACACGGTACACCAAAGATAAAACTCTGTATCGCGCCAATCTATGGCTCTACTTTCGTCGGCCACGCGCCCAGTTTGAAGAAGTTCCATTCTTTTATTTTGAACTCGGGCCGGAATATTGGCGATATGGTTGCTGGGGCGGATTCGGACGCGGCGAAATGGCATTGGCGCGTGATATGATAATACATGAAGATAAACTTTTCCTTGATGCGTATACCGCTGTGCAGCAAATTCCTGATATGCAGCTTCGCGGAGAGTTCTATAAGCGTCTCAAGTGTCTCGACGCAAAAGAAATTTACCGCGCATGGTCTGAACGGAAACAACTCGGTGTTGACTTCGAAGAAACCCAAAATTTTGCACCTGTTTTTGATGGCAGCTTTGTTCCACAGATGTTAGAACACTTTCAACATTTAACGCCATTTTATCGTTTTCTTTGGGCTATCAAAGAGCGGGCACAAGCAGGGCAGGGGGGACAACGATGAAATATGTGGCAATGGACTTCGAAACAGGGAATGGCTATTATACAAGCGCGTGCTCCATTGGCTTATCCTACTATGAGGATACAAAGTTTGTTGGCTCAGAAACCTTTCTCATCCGACCTCCCGATTCTGTCGGCAAATTTCACTGGTACAACGTAAAAATACATGGTATTAAACGCTCACAGCTTGAAAATGAACCAACTTTTGACCAGATTTGGCAAAAAATACAAAATAAAATTCAAGGCAGCATTTTGGTGTGCCATAATGCCGTATTTGATACTGAGGTACTTTGCAGATGCTTGGAATTTTATCATCTACCACTTCCAACCTGCCAATATATATGTACAGTGAAAATTTCGCAAAAGGTATGGCCTGATTTGGAAAATCATAAACTAAATACCGTTGCCCAAGCACTGGGCATTGCATTAAATCATCACGAGGCAGGGTCAGACGCACATGCCTGCGGCGAAATTTTGCAGCACGCGCTGCGTCAAACCGGCTGTGTAGATGCGATTGAGCTAGCGGAAAAAATTGGATTACAACTAGGGCATATCTCTCCACAGGAACGTCGTGGATGTTCGTCCACTCAGAAAACACAATCAAAAATTCATTCACGGTCTAAACATCATCACAAAAAGGTGGATGCTCATGCTATTTCACCACAGCAAAGAAAAGAGGGAATTCAATGAAAAATTTATGTGAATCTAATTTTTGTAATAATTGTTGCAAAAATTGCCGTTATCTTATCGGATACTTGATGAAAAAAGTTCAAACATTCAGTGTGTTTGACTTTGCAGTCTTTAAAATGTGTCTGATATGTTTTGGTGGCTGGTTGGCTACTACTTTCATCAAAAACGCAAAAAAATGGAAGTTGGTTCTGCTAATCGGATTTTTAGCTTCTTGGGTTTATCTGATTTGGCGTTTATTTATCCAGCAGGATGACCAATAAAATAGGGAGTACGAAATTTATCTATGAAAAATCCGTTTCATAACCAGTATTTCCGAATTGCTCTATCCGCATGGCTGGTTATCGCAATGAGCATTTTATGCTTCTTTACTTTTTATAAGATAGATGCCATTCTTAAAATCCTACAAGAACTGTCGTCAATTCTTCGCCCGTTTACATTTGGATTTGTGGTAGCATATTTGCTGCTTCCTATTTTTAATGGGTTGATACGAAAAACACAGCCGTGGTTTTTACGCATTATTCGCAAGCCGGAAAAAGCCAAATCGTTGAATAAGCTGATATGCAGCCTGTTAAGCGTAACTTTTTTCTTACTCATCCTGGTTGCCTTGCTTTCTATGGTTTTGCCTCAATTAGCCGAAAGCATTATCGGTTTAATGGAAAAACTTCCCGACTATTTGACCAGAACGGAAGTGTGGCTTACTAATCTTTTTTCTAACAACCCTGTCTTGGAAGAAAATCTCCAACAATTATATGCTTCTGTATCTGCTTCTCTGATGGATTGGGCAAATGAACAATTGGTTCCGCAACTTTTAGAAGTAATGAAGGGCAATTTTGTTGGTAGCTTTGTATCCAATGCGATTAGTTTCCTTAAAACTGTTTTGGTCGGATTTATCAGCGCCGTATATATGCTCAACAGCAAAGATACGTTCTCTGCCCAAGGGAAAAAACTCATTTACAGTATGTTTCAAACCGATACGGCAAATGCTGTCTTAGAAAACCTACGATTTGTTCACAAGGTTTTCGGTGGTTTTATCTCAGGTAAACTTTTAGATTCACTTATTATCGGTCTGATTACCTTCGTTTCCATGTCTATTCTTCAACTGCCTTATGTCGTACTAATCAGTGTAATCATAGGCGTGACCAATATTATTCCGTTTTTTGGGCCATTTATCGGCGCAATTCCAAGCACCATTTTGATTTTTTTAGTCAGCCCGCTGCAAGCAGTCTATTTTGTGATTTTTGTATTTATTCTTCAACAGTTTGATGGAAATATCCTAGGCCCTAAAATTTTAGGAGATTCCACTGGACTGGCAAGTTTCTGGGTTATGTTCGCCATTCTACTGTTTGGTGGATTATTCGGTTTTGTAGGTATGGTGGTGGGTGTTCCATTATTTGCCGTAATTTATAGTGCAATTTCCGGGCTGGTCAATCGTTCTCTTAAAAAGAAAGGCATTGTATCCGATACAATGACCTATATTTCACTAGACCATATTGATGCAGAAAGCCATGAAGTAATTCCTATTAGTGAAGACAGTGTTGCACCAACATCGGTAAAATTAGAACGATTTAAACGCAGAAAACCACCTGAAGACGCTTCGCCTAAAAATTAAATATTCAAAAAAACAGAGCATCTTAAAAGATGCTCTGTTTTTAATATACGAAATGTTTATTTCAAGGCTGCTGTAATAATCGCCATCTTATAAACTTCTTCCGCATTGCAACCACGCGACAAATCGTTAATCGGTGCATTGAGTCCTTGCAGGATAGGGCCAAAAGCCTCAAATCCACCCAAGCGCTGTGCAATCTTATATCCGATATTGCCCGCATTGATATCAGGGAAAATAAATGTGTTCGCCTGTCCTGCTACTGGAGAACCTTGGCATTTGGTCTTTGCAACAACCGGAGAAAATGCAGCGTCAAATTGCAATTCACCATCAACAGCCAAATCGGGAGCCGCTTCTTTTACCTTAGCGGTTGCGTTACGCATCATATCAACGGTATCGCCCTTACCGGAACCAAGCGTTGAGTAAGACAGCATTGCAACCTTGGGGTCAATACCAAATGCTTTTGCAGTACGAGCTGTCTCAATGGCAATTTCAACCAAATCATCTTCACCAGGATTGATGTTAATTGCGCAATCGCCCATTGCATATTTTTCATCACCAGTTTCGGTTGGACGGTGCAGAATAAAGCAAGAAGATACGATTTTATTTCCCGGCTTGGTTTTTATGATTTGCAATGCAGGGCGAACTGTGTCAGCCGTAGAGTATGTTGCACCACCCAGCAGTGCATCAGCCTTACCCATCTTAACCAACATCGTACCAAAGTAATTGCCTTTTGCCAGTGCTTTTCGGCAATCTTCTTCGCTCATTTTTCCCTTGCGCAACTCAACCATTTTCGCAACCATAGCATCCATTTCCGGATAAGTTGCAGGGTCAATAATCTCGATTCCTTCGATATCAAATCCACCTTGCGCCGCAGCTGCTTTTACCTCATCAACCTTACCAATCAAGATAGAAGTCAAGATGCCGTCCTTTTTTAATCGGGATGCGGCTTCCAAAATACGCGGGTCCGGCCCTTCAGTAAAAACGATGGTGCGGGGATTGGATTTCAATGTCGCAATCAGATTTTCTAACATAGTTCCAGTAACCTCCTCAGAACTCTTTCTCATATTATACATCAACTTACCCATAAATCTCAAGAAGTGCATACGAATTTTTCCAAAATACACCTATTTTGTTAAACAGGATAACCAAATTGTGCAAATTTCACATGCTATCCTTCCTGATATTAAGAGCAAGTGAAAAACCATATGTTTTCAAATCGTATATTGTATATAAACATACACATTTAATAATGTGTGACTTCAACCTGTATTCCTTTCAAAATGTCTAATGTTTTTTCATGCAATACAGGGTCAAAACTAGCACACAAATCAGCATCTACAATCAATTGTGCTTCGGGCCAAGCGGCTTGCAGAACACAAACATTGGACAATACACACATATTGCTGACCAATCCTACCACTTGAATCTCGTCTAATTCTCCAATTGATTGTTTCAACTTTACCATATCTTCTGGAGCAATTCCAAAAGTGGTTTTACGGATAGGGAAAATCAGATTGGTGGCACAGGTTCCACTGATAAGCTCTTGTGTTTTCCCATAAAGCTGCCATCCTTCTGTATTTGGGTTACAATGTTCGACTGGCAGATAACGGCCTTCTCTGGTATTTTTATAGTTATCATCATGTGTATCATAGGTAACGAGAATGGGATGTCCCATCGCCAAATATTCCTGTGCCAGTTTGGAAATTCCAGCGTCTAATGTTTCTGCTCCATCAAAGCCCAAACTTCCAGAGACAAAATCATTTTGATAATCAATAATAGCAAGCAATTTTTTATAGGCCATATCTGTCTCACCCTTTCATAGAATGATTGTATCACGATTTTATCTAATGAACAACCGATTACACGCAGATGAACGCAAGAAAATCCGCTTTGAAACACGAATTTACAAAAAATTCAAAGCTGAATGTTTGCATCCATTCTAGGATGCGTAGTATCATAAATAGATAAAGGGGGTTATAAAATGAAAGTTATTGCATTTCACGCTTCGCGTGCGCGTGCACCAAAAAAGCGCCGGCGAAGACGTCGCAACTATCGTCCACTTTTTGTGCTTTTGGTTTTATTACTTCTTATCGGTGGCATTGGATTTCTAATTTCACGTCTATTACAACCTGATACCACCGACGAAAATGGATATCCGCTTACATATGTTGGTGAACTTCCTGTACATGAACATTATGTTGACCCAGAAGCGATTGGCCGCATTGGTGGTACTCGTGAAATAGAATACGTTGTCATCCATGAAACTGACAATTTTGCACCAGGAGCCAATGCTGCACGCCATGACGCATTTATTCATGAAAACGCAAAAGTCGAAAAGCTATCTTGGCACTACACCGTAGATGACCACGAAGCCTATCACCATATTCCAGACACCGAACCCGCATACCATGCCGGTGACGGGATGGAACCAGATGGCGGAAATACATGTGGAATTGGCGTAGAACTGTGTGTAGCCGAAGACAATGATTATGAAAAAACTCTGCAAAATGGTGCATTGTTGGCTGGATATCTACTCTGGAAATACGATTTAACAATGGATAACCTAAAAAAACATCAAGATTTTTCCGGCAAGATTTGTCCCGCTCGCTTAATCAATGAGAACCGATGGGATGAATTTTGCAAAAAAGTAGAGGAGAACTATCTATATTTTCAGCAAAATGGAGAAAAAACTTAAATGTTTTAAAAAGGTTGCTTTTCGTTGCTAATGTGATATAATGTTTCTCAGCACACCATAAATAAACAAGTGCTATTAGCATTTTTAACAGGAAAGGATTCCCTAACATGATTGTCGTTTTAAAGCCGAACCCGGATAAAGAGCGGGTCAAACGCCTGATTCAGCATTTCCACGATATGGGGCTGAATACCAACTATTCTGAAGGCTCGTCTACCACCATCATCGGTCTGCTCGGCGATACTTCTCGTATCGACGAAAACGACATTATGGTATATGACTTGGTCGAACGCGTGCAGCGTGTAACCGAACCATTTAAAGGTGTAAACCGCAAAATGCACCCGCAAGACACCATACTGGAAGTTGCGGGGCGCAAAATAGGGGAGGGCTACTTTAATGTATTTGCCGGCCCGTGTTCTGTGGAGAGTGAAGAACAAATTTTAGAGGTTGCGCAAGCGGTCAAACAAGCTGGTGCTGGCTTTCTGCGCGGCGGTGCATTTAAACCACGCACTTCTCCATATTCTTTTCAGGGGATGGAAGCAGAAGGTTTAAAACTCTTATTGGAGGCCAAACGTCAAACCGGACTGCCGATTGTCACCGAAATTATGAGTGAAAAGCATTTAGACTTATTCGCTGACGTGGATATCATTCAACTCGGTGCGCGCAATATGCAAAATTTTATGTTGTTAAAAGAACTGGGACGTTCTAACAAGCCCATTCTGCTAAAGCGCGGTTTATCTGCAACAATGGAAGAATTTTTGATGGCGGCAGAATATATCTTTGCTGGGGGAAATCATAACGTTATTTTGTGTGAACGTGGTATCCGTACTTATGAAACCATGATTCGCAACAATTTAGATATTTCTGCGGTTCCGCTGGTCAAAATGCTCAGCCACTTGCCCATTATCATCGACCCAAGCCATGCAGCAGGACGCCGTGACATGGTTCAGCCACTTTCACGCGCTGCAATCGCTTCTGGTGCTGACGGGTTGATGATTGAGGTACACAATGACCCAAAACGCGCATTGTGTGACGGCGCGCAATCGCTGAATATTCCAATGTTTGAAACCGTCATGGAAGATGTCAAACGTCGTGTAGACTTTGAAGGAAAAACGCTTCAAACAGCACAATAAATGGTATACGCCTGTATACTGATATATGAAAAGGGGGAGTCGATACGATATCGACTCCCCCTTTTGTAAATTTATTTTGACTATGGAACCATTCTATTATTTGTTCCGTCTTATTCAGTAATGGCAGAATCTATGATTAAATCAGTTAAGTTGCCAAACTTGTATCCTGCTTGTTCCCATTTAGTTAATAATTCATCCAGAATTTGCGCATTGGTTTCCGATGTTGAATGTAGCAATACGATGGCACCATTGTGAATACGCGGCAATAGTTTATCAAATGCCTGTTGTTTTGTGGGCTGATTGTCTGCATACCAATCCACATAGGCTAGAGACCAAAAAACAGTTGTATATCCTAGTTGCTGCGCCTGTTTAAGATTTTCTAGGTTGAACTTTCCTTGTGGAGGCCGATAAAGTTTTGGCATATCTGAACCAACCACTTCCCGATATAAATCCTCTACACCTTGCAACTCTTTTTGAAAGGCATCCATATCAGAGATTTTCGACATATCTGGATGATTCATCGTGTGATTGCCTATCACATGTCCTTCCGCAACCATACGGCGGACTAAATCAGGCGCTGTTTGAAAATAATTTCCAACCAGGAAAAATGCTGCCGGCGCGTTATGTTTTTTCAGTGCATCTAAAATTGCTGCTGTATGGCCGTTTTCAAAACCTGCGTCGAAAGTTAAGTAAATGGTAGGGTCGCTGACATCACCTAAAAAACGTGCGGACAGTGCTTCCAAATCTTCAGAAGAAGCATTCCCGACAGGTGGCTGTCCGGGTGTAGGGAAGGAAAGCCCCCAATCTGTGATTTCTCCTGTCGTCGTTACCACTGGGCCAAATCGCGTTTGATACAGAGCACCTGCTCCAGCTAGGATAAGAACCAGCGCAATCACTGCCAACACAGATAAAATCTTTTTTTGATTGCGCTGGGACAAAAAACGTAACAAGAACAACACCGCCTTCCATACTTTTGTTGCCAATATATGCGAATCATCAGGCGGTTATGTCTCAATATCAAGCATCATAATCTTCCAGCAAGTGCGCCAAAGCAGTTGCATCCTGCAAGGGAATCCCTTTGGACAAAGCTTGTTGGTCGGCTTCTGGCAGCGTGCGGATATCAATTCCAGTCAACATAACAGGGTCACTATTTCCGGTTTGATAAATTACGACTTGGTATCCTACGCTCTTTGCGGTATACTGTGTGATATCACCCGAAACCGGATTGCTAGAAACCGATGGTTCTGGCCATAATAAAGCCAGAAGCAAAAAAATAACGGCTATAAATGTGAGCGTCAATACAAAAATATTAAACCCTCGCGAACGATAATGTGTTTGCATGTAGCAACCCTCCCACGATTCTTCTATTGGTGCTTTTCTACATTTCAGTATGTCCTCATATTTCAGAATGATACATAAAAATAAAAATATTGGCAATTTTGTGTAAAATATGGTATACTGTATTCGCCTATGTGTCATATAATTGCTTTTCGTGTGACGCAGATGGACGGGCGACCTTTGCAGCCATGCAAAAGGAGGCATAACAAATATGGCAAAACGAAAAAAACGTTCTGGCGCACATAAGGTCATTATGACCCTTCTAGCCATTCCGCTCGTTGCAGTTGTTACTGCCTGCTTATGTGGTATCGCGCTTGCGTTTTATATTGGTATCTGGGTTATTCCAAATTCAGATATTGATGTATCGTCTTATAGCAAAGATTTGGCTAAAACAACTGTAATTTATGCCAAAAATCCAGATAATGGTGAGTATGAAGTTTATGAAACCCTAGAAGGGGACGTAAACCGTCAATGGGTTTCGCTCAGTGAAATTCCAGAGGATTTACAACATGCTGTTGTTGCTATCGAAGACGAACGGTTTTACTCTCATCACGGAGTCGACTGGATTCGTACCTTAGGTGCTGTTCAAGGATTTATTACAGGTAGTGACCGCGGTGGCGGCTCCACAATTACACAACAGTTGATTAAAAACCTGACCGGAAACAATGATAAATCAGTGAAGAGAAAAATCAACGAGATTTTTCAAGCACTCACATTAGAAAAGAATTTGGGAGATACCGCAAAATCACAGATTTTGGAGATGTATCTCAATACCATTCCTTATGGCAATCGCGCTGCTGGTGCCAAGGTTGCCGCCATGACCTACTTCGGAAAAGAACTCTCCGATTTAAACTTAGCTGAATGTGCCGTGTTGGCGGCTATTCCCAACGCTCCAACCCGTTATAATCCATTCCGAAATCCAGAAAATGTCAAAAAGCGACAAACGCTGGTTTTAGATAAAATGTTGGAATTGGGCTTTATTACGCAGGGCGAGTATAATGAAGCCATTCGCACCGAATTGGTTTATCATTCGGACGCATATGAGCAAAATACCAATGAGCCTTACTCTTGGTTTACCGAAGCCATCATTTCGGATTTGACCGAGGACTTACAAGAAAAAGAAAATATCTCCTATGATTTGGCGCGTTCGCGTGTTATGTCTGGTGGACTGCAAATTTATGCCACCATTGACCAGAATGTTCAAAATGCAATGGACGCCGTATTCACCAATGAATCAAATTTTCCAAGTGCAACGAAAAATGGTATTGCACCGCAAGCGGCAATGGTGATATGTGATAAACAAGGCAATATCTTGGGACTAGTTGGCGGTCGCGGAGAAAAACAAGGTAGTCTGCTTACCAACCGTGCAACCATGACCACGAGACAACCTGGTTCATCCATTAAACCGCTTGCCGTGTATGGCCCAGCAATGGACAATGATAAAATCACACCGTATTCCACCGTAACTGATATGCCGTTTAAAGTTTATGACGGCAAGGCGTGGCCGCGTAATGATAATCGCCGGTATCAGGGGCAAATGGTTATAAAGGAAGCGATTGCACATTCTATTAACTGTGTAGCCGTGCGTGTTCTGGACATGATTACGCCTCAAGCATCCTATTCGTTCTTGCACGATACGCTGGGATTTGAGCACTTAAATCAGGCCGATATCGACTATGCCCCGCTGGCGCTCGGTGGTATGAATGGCGGTGTCACTGTGCGCGAAATGGCTGCAGGATACACCATCTTTGCAAACAACGGCAAATTCTCCGGTTCCCGCACCTATACTAAGGTGCTGGATAGTGAAGGAAACACACTGATTGATAATAGTCAGCTAGTTGCTGTCAATGCCTTCAAAAACGAAAAAACCGCATACTATATGTTGGATTGCCTAAAAGAAGTCACCAATTCTGGTACTGGTACCAAAGCAAGCATCCCAAACATCGAAACCGCAGGTAAAACAGGTACTACAACCTCTAAGCGCGACGTATGGTTCTGTGGTCTGACTCCATACTATGTTGGTGCCACTTGGTTCGGTTATGACCAAAGCTACAATTTAGATGGAATTTCAGGTAATACTGCATTGTCTCTTTGGACTGCGGTTATGCGTCGGATTCATGCAGATTTACCGGCCGCGGATTTCGATATGGGCAATGATTCTAACTTTGTTTATGCTGATTATTGTGTAGATAGCGGTATGGCACCTATTGATGCTTGTGAGGACGATTCGCGCGGCAGTCGGGTAGAAACCGGGCGGTTCTGGAAAGGCGACCAGCCAAAACAGGAATGTTATCTGCATGACTACGTTACCATCTGTCGAGAATCTGGATTGGTCGCAGGCGATAATTGCAGATGGACAAGTACCGTTTCTAAATTAGATTTGACACGCCGTTTCCCAATAGAAATTTCTCCGGAAATTGAAGATGCGTCTTATTGCTTTACCGGTAAGAATGACCCCGTTGGTAGTGGTGATGTCACGGTTTCGGGTGGTTCTATGGGTGTCTGCCATAGAAGTCATTCTTGGTTCTCTTGGGGCGATTCAAATGATGATGACGAAGAAGAATCTTCGGAAACTGATAACACAGAGTCTTCTGAATCCTCCTCTTCTGAAAATGAAACCGATACAACTCAATCATCTGACAGCGCAAACAACCAAACAGGTACAAGCGAATCAGGCGAAGATGTTGACCCTGAAAATTGAATCAACTTAGGTCTTGAATTTTTAGAAATCATATAGTATAATATACTAGCATGTTATGCAGTGTCTTGTATGGCTGCACTAGGCGGGGCGGTAGCGGTGCCCTGTACCTGCAATCCGCTATAGCAGGGCTGAATTCCGGTTGGGAGGTGCGGCATCTGGATGCTTGCAGTTAACGGGCCGACGATGAGAGATTGGTACTGTGCAACGTGGGACTGTGAACCATGTCAGGCGGGGAACCGAGCAGCATTAAACAGAACCCTGCGTGTGCCACAGAGCTGCCGATTTTGAGTTGGCTTGGTAAAAAGGCTGTCCGGATGTTCGTTTCGATCTTCTGGTGTGCGGTCTTACAAGGCACTGCATAACAGAACAACGCATTGGAAAGGTGGGCAGGTGCTGAATCTGCCCATTTTTTTCATTCTGGCTGGGAGGCTTGTGCCATGACATATCAAGCGCTTTATCGCAAATGGCGACCGCTTTGTTTTGCCGATGTAATCGGTCAGCAGCATATTACAGATACGTTGCGGGCACAGTTGCGTTCCGGCCGCTTATCCCATGCCTATCTGTTCACCGGCACAAGAGGCACTGGAAAAACGACCTGCGCCAAGATTTTGGCGCGTGCAGTCAACTGTGAGCATCCACAAGATGGTGACCCTTGTAACGAATGTGCCGCTTGCCGCGGCATATTAGACGGGTCGGTACTCGACGTGGTAGAAATTGACGCTGCTTCCAACAACGGTGTAGACAATGTGCGTGAAATTCGAGATGAAGTGCGCTATGCACCATCTTCTGTTCGCAAGAAAGTGTTTATCATCGACGAGGTGCACATGTTATCTGCGGGTGCTTTTAATGCCTTGCTGAAAACACTTGAAGAACCGCCTAGCCATGTTATGTTCATTCTTGCAACGACTGAAATTCACAAGGTTCCAGCGACCATCCTGTCTCGCTGCCAGCGGTTTGATTTTCGGCGGATTACACCGGATGCCATTGCTGAACGTTTGTTGCAAATTGCTGCACAGGAACAGATTCCTTTGACTGCAAGTGGCGCCAAGCTCATTGCACGGTTGTCTGATGGTGCAATGCGTGATGCGCTTTCTATGCTCGACCGTACATCGGGCTGTGAAACGATTGACGAACAAGCAATCTCTAAATGTCTCGGTATTTTAGGGGCAACTGATATTTTAGGTTTGATGCACGCGATTAAATCCTGTGATTTAGCCGCAGCAGTCGCTGAAATTGGTCGAGCCTATGAAGCCGGACGAGATTTAGCCGGTGTAGTTGACCAGTTGCTTGGATTGATTCGGGACATGCTATTGGTAAAAACGGCGCATGGTGACATTTCTGCGATGCTTTCACCTGCCTATTCATATAAGCAACTGGAAGGGCTTGGGGAAGGGCTAGCACCTGCTACTTTGATTGCATACAGCCGAATTTTACAAGAATCAGTTGCTCGCATCAAATCAGCCAGCAATCGTCGAGTAGAAACCGAATTGTGCATGATTCGCTTGTGTACCTTTGGTGCAGATGCTTATGATTCGCTTGCAGGTCGCGTACAGGCATTGGAAGAAAAAGTAAAGCATGGTATTCCGATTGCGGTATCTGGTCAAACTGTACAAACATCTGATACCGTAAGAGAATCGGACAGCGAAATCCCACCGCCGCCAGGCGATGAAGATGCACCTGCATGGGTGAGGGAAGATGAGACTTCTCATCCTGTGCCCGATGCACCACATTCATCAAAAAAATCTGCGGCAGTTACCCCCATCCACTGGAGTGGTTGGCCTGAAGTTTTGGAACAGGCTACGGGGAAAATCAATATGGGCGCATTAACCTGTTTGCAACTCTCCTCACATGCGGAGATAGAAAACGGAAAAGTGCTTGTATTTTGTGAAGATGATGTAACGGCTGGGCTTGCAAAAGCACATCCGACCATCGATAGATTATCGGAAATCGCTTCAGCTATTGCTGGGCAGCCGGTTCGAGTCAAAATATTTGGCCCTGACCAAAAACCACAGCAGCAAAGTCGAACGGCTTCTGATGAAATTTTAGAAAAAGCAAAAGAATTTGACATTCAAGTCACCGAATTTTAACTCTAGGAGGAATTTAACATGGCAAAGGGTAAGTTTGGCGGTATTGGCGGCGGCATGAATATGCAGGCCATGATTAAGCATGCACAGAAGATGCAGCAGGAAATGCTGCGCGCACAGGAAGAAATGGCTCAGACCGAGACCGAAGCATCTGCCGGTGGTGGAGCAGTCAAGGCCGTTGTACTGGGCACTACTTCTCTGAAGTCGTTGGAAATCAAGCCTGAAGTCGTTGACCCTGAGGATATCGAAATGCTGCAAGACCTTGTAATGGCTGCTATCAATGAAGCACTGCGCAAGGCTCAGGAAAAATCCGAGAACAATATGCGTGCAATCACTGGTGGCATGAGCGGCGGTATTCCGGGTGTGCTCTAAGTAATGAAATTCTTTGCACCGCCAGTTGAGCGGTTGATAGAAGAATTTGCTCGTTTGCCCGGCATCGGTCAAAAAACGGCACAGCGTCTGGCCTTTCATGTGTTGGATATGTCAAAAGAAGATGCACAGCGATTTGCTGACGCGATTACACAGGCGAAAAATACGGTATTTACCTGTAAAATCTGTCAGAATTTGACCGATTCAGAAACCTGTTCCATTTGCTCCAATCCCAATCGAGATACAGGCGTCATCTGCGTAGTGGCAGACCCGCGCGATGTACTCGCTTTTGAGCGCACACGCGAATATAATGGGTTATACCATGTGCTTCATGGCGTGATTTCCCCAATGAATCATGTTGGCCCAGATGACATCCGTATTCGAGAATTGTTGCAGCGTGTAGCAGATACTGACGTAAGAGAAGTGATTCTTGCTACCAATCCAGACACCGAGGGGGAAGCCACTGCCATGTATTTGGCACGGCTTTTAAAGCCTTTCGGTGTTGCTGTGACGCGGTTGGCTTATGGCATTCCGGTTGGTGGACATTTGGAATATATTGATGAAGTAACGCTCATGCGAGCACTCGAAGGTAGACGAGAACTTTAACATCCGATTTTTATACTTTGGAGGAATGGACTTTGTCCGATTTGAGACAAGAGATACAGAATCGGCGTACGTTCGCGATTATCTCGCATCCTGACGCCGGCAAAACAACAATTACAGAAAAATTTCTGTTGTATGGCGGTGCCATTCAGGAAGCCGGCATGGTTAAGGGAAAGAAAAATTCCCGCCATGCGGTTTCTGACTGGATGGAGATTGAAAAGCAGCGTGGTATTTCGGTTACTTCCTCTGTGCTTCAATTCCACTATAACAATTACTGCATCAACATTTTGGACACACCTGGACATCAGGACTTTTCAGAAGATACCTACCGTACTTTAATGGCAGCAGACTCTGCGGTCATGGTCATTGATGCTTCTAAGGGTGTCGAGGCGCAAACCAGAAAACTGTTTAAGGTCTGCGTTATGCGCGATATTCCCATTTTTACTTTCATCAACAAGATGGACCGCGAAGCGCGCGACCCTTATGAACTGATGGAAGAAATTGAAAATGAACTGGGCATTGGCACTTATGCGGTCAACTGGCCAATCGGTTCAGGCAAAGACTTCCGTGGCGTTTATGACCGCATGGACGACGAAGTAATTGCATTTGAAGGTATGGATGCACGACATGAAGTGACTGCAACCCATCTCAAATTTGGCTCAGATGAATTAAAAGCACGCTTGTCCGAAACACAATATCAGACTCTCGCAGATGATATTGAATTGTTGGAAGGCGCCGGAGACGAATTTGATTTGGATGCGGTTCGACATGGAAAATTGTCTCCAGTCTTTTTTGGTTCTGCGTTGACCAATTTCGGCGTAGAGCCGTTCCTGAAAAAGTTTTTAACCATGACCACTGCACCACTTCCGCGTGCCTCTGATATCGGTGTCATTGACCCATTTGACGAGCGTTTTTCCGCATTTGTCTTTAAAATTCAAGCTAATATGAACAAAGCGCATCGTGACCGTATTGCATTCATGCGTATTTGCTCAGGAAAGTTTGAACGCGGTAGGGAAGTATATCATATTCAAGGCGGTAAAAAAATTCAGTTGGCACAGCCGCAGCAGTTAATGGCGCAAGACCGTTCGATTGTAGATGAAGCATATGCCGGTGATATCATCGGTGTGTTTGACCCCGGTATTTTCTCTATCGGCGATACGGTATGCGACCCCAAATTGAAATGCACTTATTCAGGTATTCCGACATTTGCACCCGAACTTTTTGCCGCTGTTCGGCAAAAAGATACCCTCAAGCGCAAACAATTTGTAAAGGGTGTCACGCAGATTGCACAAGAAGGTGCTATTCAAATTTTCCATGAACCCAACACCGGCATGGAAGAAGTGATTGTCGGCGTGGTCGGACAGCTTCAATTTGAAGTATTGGAATATCGCCTCAAAAACGAATATGGTGTTGATATCATTCGCGATATGTTGCCATATGAACATTTGCGCTGGATTGAAAATACCGAAGAAGATTTCGATTATAAAAAATTGATGCTCACTTCCGATACGCGCGTTGTGCAGGACTTCCGTGACCAATTACTGCTTTTGTTTACCAGTCCTTGGAATATCACTTGGGCGCTTGACCACAATGAAGGTTTAAAACTAGCAGAGTTCTCAGAAAATGCGTAAAATAGGAAAATCCCGGACAAATATTTGTCCGGGATTTTTTATATTTCCTGCAATGGAATAGTGATAATCGTGCAGGCTCCACTATCTGTATTAGAAAATTCGGTCGTTCCACCATGAAGTGCAACAATCTGTCTAACAATAGATAACCCTAAACCGTGTGTTGGTAATTCAGGAGCTAATGGATGATGTAGATTTTCTAACACAGAGGTAGGATACCCATTCCCTGTATCAGATATCGCAAACTCTAAAAAAGTTGTATGCTGTATCAATTTTACGGTAATCGTGCTATCTGTTGCATGTTTGACACTGTTCACCAATATATTCCGAATAGCGCGTTCTAAAAGTGTACGGTCTCCTTTGACCAGCTTTCCCTCACAAGCTCGGTCAATCTCCAATAAAAAGTCAATATCAGGATATTCATTTAAAAAATTTGCTGCAATATGGCGCATAAATGCAGCTACATCGAATTCTATTTTCTGAATTGGTTGTGCTCCATAAGTTAATTTTGAAGCTAAATTTAAATCCCCTATTAACTGGCGCAGATGTTCGCATTGTACACGAATCACCTGCGCTTTTTCTTGTGTCTGTGCATTTACCGATGTATCAGATTCTATTTGAGCGGCGTGACCCAATATAAGCGTTAGCGGTGTCCGGACATCATGCGAAACCCCAGCAATCCATTCTGTACGCATTCGGTCTCGATGTATGAGTATTTCTTGTTGACGCATCAGATGGGCAGAGGTGCAGTTTAAATCATGATAAAGACTGCCAAAAATACCTTTTTCCGGTATATCAACTGGCTGTTGATGTGCCAAATCTGAAAGTCCAGCCGCAATTCGACGAAGCGAACGAAAAAACCGAATACTACTTAACAAAATTAAGCACGCAGCCAAAATAAGGTTGATAACAGCCCAAACCGGAAACATTTGGATGAGATACGTCAAAGTATCGCGGTCCATTTCCATAAGATATTTCCACCGAGAACCTATTTTATTGCCTAACACCAAAATACCATCTTCTTTTTGATAAACATATACCGGGTAGTCATCTAAATACCAACGGGTAAAAGACGCAATCTGTGCTGGCGTATAGTGATGAAATAAAGATTGAGACAAGCGGTCAGACCAAACAACTTCACCATTCTCATCAATCAGCATTGCCCATTCATAATTTTCATGTAAAATATGCAGAATTTCTTCTGGCATGTACCATCCTTCCGCATCTTGTGCTAATGCCTGTGAGATTTGACGCACATTGTATTTTAACGGAGTCAGTTGCGGAATGGTTGTTGTTCCGATAATCAAAACGGCTATTAAGTTGGAAAATATTAAAAATATCAACACACCAACCGCAGAAACTGCATAACGCAAGATAATAGAAATTAAATTTTTCATTTTTGGGGTTCTCGCTCCAATTTATATCCAAGCCCGCGCACAGTACGCAGCCAAATTGGCTTGGATGGGTCATGTTCAATTTTTTCTCTTAATCTTCTGATATGCACCATAAGTGTATTCTCATAACCAAATGCGCCATCTTGCCATGCGGCCTGACAGAGCGCATCAATTGTTACAATGTTTCCGCGTTCATCGGCTAATTTGCGCAAGAGTGCGGTTTCTTTCGCAGTCAATGGAACATCTACCTGATTCGGACGTTTGACCAAACCAGATGCCCAGTCAACATAGATATCTCCCAGCCGCAAGGGAAGAGGATGGTCTATAAAATGATACGAACGTTTTAAAATGGCAGTCAGACGTAAAATCAACTCGTCCGGCAAAAATGGTTTGGTTATATAATCATCGGCACCAAGCCCAAGTCCATGTAGTCGGTCTGCATCCGCATCCCTTGCAGAAAGAAATAGAACCGGTATATTACTGATATGGCGCATTTCCTGCATCAATTGAAATCCATCGCCGTCAGGCAACATAATATCTAAAATCACAGCTTGGGGCTGTTCTTGATAAAACACAGTGCGTGCTTGTGCACAGTCGGCAGCACTGTATACTTTAGAAAAACCTGCATGTTGTAGAATTTCCAACAACATTTTCCGGAGCATATTTTCATCTTCTACCACTAAAATAGAACAATTTCTTGTCTCATCCATATTGAAGCACTCCTTTTTTCTGCCTATTTGAACAACATTATTTTACCATACCTTGATAGTAAATCGTCTATTAAAAACCATATTTAAGGAAAATGTAAGGTAGGCTTCAGATTGCTTTAAGGACATTGCTGTATAATCAAAACAGAACAAAAGGAGTGTGTATTATAATGAATCTAGTGGAAACACATACATTATGTAAACGGTACGGAACCGCTTTACGCGTAAAAGATTTAAACTTGTGTGTACCAGAAGGTGCGATTTATGGTTTTTTGGGGCCAAATGGAGCAGGGAAGTCCACAACACTCAAAATGATTCTCGGTTTGGTGCATCCAACCAGTGGAAGTATCTGTGTTTTTGGACAGTCCATGACTTCCCAAAATCGACTTTCATTGTTACGTCAAGTGGGTTCGCTGATTGAATCTCCTGCATATTACGGACATTTAACAGCCGAGGAAAATTTGCAAGTTATACAGCAATTGCGCAATCTTCCCGAAAAGAATGTTCAAGAAGTTTTATCTATTGTTCGTTTAGAGCAACAGAAAAATAAGAAAGTCTCACAATTTTCGCTTGGAATGAAACAGCGCTTAGGACTGGCTGCTGCGCTGATATCCTATCCTAAACTATTGATTTTGGACGAACCGACAAACGGACTTGACCCTGCTGGCATTCAAGAAATGCGCGAACTAATCTTATCTTTGCCTGCACAATACGGAATGACTGTACTTGTTTCCTCCCATTTATTATCTGAAATAGACCAACTCGCAACGCATGTCGGTATCATTTCTAATGGGGCATTGGTGTATCAGGATACATTAGAACAACTGCATCTTCGCAGTGAGCATCATCTTGCTTTACGCACAACCAATAATTCTGCTGCTTATCATTGTTTGGCACAACGCGGGATTCAAATACAGCAGCAAGACGATTGGTTGGCTTTACCGCCGCTGGATGATAACACAACAGCTGTGATAACGCATACCTTGCAAAACCAAAATATTGATATTTTGAGATTAGAAGAGCGTAAAAAGAGTTTGGAAGACATCTTCCTTGATTTAACAGGAGGCGCGGTGAGTTTATAATGATATCTGCAATCCGATTGGAATTCTTTAAAACAAAACGAAAAAAAATATGGCTTACACTGTTGGCTTTTGTTGGGTTGGAACTTGCATGGATATACGTTGCATTTCGCAACCCCAGTGCATCTGAAATCGAGATAGGATGGATGGAGTTATTATATCAAGTCCCATCATTAAATTCCATTCTATTTCCCGTTTTAGCCGCAGTTATGGCATCTCGATTGGCTGATTTAGAACATAAAGGTGATACTTGGAAGTTACTGGGAACCATGCAAAGCCCTCGAATGCTGTTTCTATCAAAGTTTATATGTGGTGGATGGTATATGCTCGTAAGTATATTTTTTATCACCATCAGCATGTTAAGTTTCGGTTATATATTTCACTATGAAGGTACTCCGGCATTTGATAAATATTTTATATTTTTTCTTTTTCAATTGTTCATAGCATTGGAAATTTTAGCAGTTCAGCTTATCCTATCATCCTATATTCGCAATCAAATGATACCGTTTTGCATAGGATGCGGGGGAGCATTTTTAGGGTTGCTTCTGCTGTTTGTTCCGATAAAAATACTACAATACCTTTTACCTTGGGGACACGCCAGCCTATTATTTTTGGTGTATTTGGTGGATTGGAATCCTGATTCTCGCATTATGAAGTTAGCATATGTGCCGATTGATTTTATTGCCATAGTCATTGTAATAGCTGAACTGGTTCTGCTGCTTATACTGGGAAGCAGTTTATTAAATAAAAGGGAAGTGTGATACATGTTTTTATCTGTTTGGCGTGCCGAACGATTAAAACTTCGGCATAGTCCGATGTGGTTGGCATTTTTCTTGTTGCCGCTGATTCCTGCATTCTTTGGTACTGTAAATTATTTAGGGAATCTGGAACTACTGGACGATTTATGGTACTCGCTTTGGACGCAACACACTTTATTCTCATGTTATTTCTTTTTACCCATTATAATCGGAAGCTACTGTGCCTATTTATGGAGGTTAGAGCACACAGGACATAATTGGAATGCAATGCTTACTGCACCGATTTCTCGAACCGTGTTTGTGCTAGTAAAATTATTACAGGCAAGCATGTTAACGATATTATCCATTATTTGGACTGTCCTGTTATATTGCCTTGCCGGATGTCTGTGTGGATTCTCCATTACAACATTCCCCATGCAAGAAGTTCTCATATGGATGACTGGCGGAATCGCTGGAGGCATAGTAATTTGTGCGATTCAAATGCTTTTTTCACTTATCATTCGCTCATTTGCTGTTACAGTAGGAATTGCTTTGCTGGGTGGACTTTCTGGATTGGCTATGACGGCCAAAGGATACCCCCTGTTAAACCCTTATGCGCTTATATGTCTTGGAATGAAAGCAAATAATCCCAATCAAGTCATTAGCTATCCTCAATTTGTTATCTCCTGTATTCTATTCTTTTTTGCATTCACATTGCTTTCTGTGTGGTATTTAGTACATGAGGACGCAAAAACAATTTAACGATATAAAAGCCTTCCCGATTGGGAAGGCTTTTATTGTTCTTTAGCTGTGCAGATAATGCGCAACAAGCTCTTGCATCAATTCATCGCGGTCAATCTTGCGAATCAAGCTGCGTGCATTGTTGTGATTTGTGATGTAAGTGGGGTCCTCGGAAAGAAGATAGCCGACAATTTGGTTAATGGGATTGTAACCCTTTTCCTTTAAGGCATCATAAACCGTTGTCAGAACGCGCTTCATTTCGGCATTCTTATCGTCCACAAGGCTAAACTTTCTAGTTCCATCGAGCATTTTGGCTGCCTCCTTTCTTATTGAAGAAAAGCTCTGCTTATAGCATAATACATTTCGTCGAAAAAGTAAAGTGTTTTATCCACGCAATGTCGCGCCAAATTCATTTTCCAGCGCAGCAATGGCTTTTTTCATCGCCTTGTCACATTCCTCATCGGTCAATGTGCGGTCTGCGGCACGCAGACTCATCGAATAGGCAACGCTTTTCTTTCCAGCAGGAATCTGGTCACCCTTGTATACATCGAACAAGGTTACATTTTCCAACAAGTTGCCCGCAGCTTTGCGAATGGTCTGTTCCAGAGAAGCAACTGGAATTTCATTGTCACACAAAACTGCAATATCTCTTGTGGATGCCGGGAACTTGGGCAACGGCTGATACAACTTGGTATTATCCATCGCTGCAAACAGCGCATCCATTGTCAGTTCTGCTGCCAAAACCTCTCCGTTCATGCCGTATTTCTTGGAAACCAGTGGATGCACTGCACCGAACACGCCCAAGCGTGCTTCACCGGCATAAACAGCAGCACAACGCCCCGGATGGTAAGACGGATTGTTCTTTTCCGGAACAAATGCAACGTTCTGAATATTTAGTTCACGGCACAATGCTTCGATTACGCCCTTAAACTGGAAAAAGTCCATGCAGCCGTAAGTGCCCAATGTCAGGATTTTTTCTTCGTGCGGCAACACATCGGGATTTGCCTTGCCATCCTGAATTTCAGGGGTATAGATAGTGCCCAATTCAAAGAGGCAAGCAGACGGATTGCGATGTGCATGGTTGTGTGCCAAATTATCCAGCATGGACGGCAACACCGTGGTGCGCATGATGGAAAAATCTTCGCCCAGCGGATTGAGAATGGTCGTCGAAATACGACGTACATCATCAGCGGGCAGGTTGATAGCATCATAGAATTTGGGACTAATGAACGAATGGCTCATAGCTTCGTCAAACCCTGCCATTCGGCATACAGTCGATGCGTTGCGCTCCATCTGCTGTTTGGGAGTGTACTCACCCTGTACCATTTCACCCGCATACAGCGTTGTCGGGATATTATCATAGCCATACATACGCGCAATTTCTTCCGCAAGGTCACACATACGCGCAATATCAACACGGAAGCCCGGAACCAAAACCATACCATCTTTGACTTCAAATTCCAAACGCTTCAGATAATCAATCTGTTGTTCTGCTGTCAAAGAAATGCCAAGCAAGTCATTCATTTTATCCGGCTCAAACGGAAGCTGCTTGGGTGCCAAATCAGCGGCACAGACATCAATGACACCATCAATGACTTCACCAGCACCCAGTTCTTCCACCAGTTCACAAGCGCGCAATAATGCTGGCATGGTCAAGCTGGGGTCAAGACCCTTTTCAAATCGTCCAGATGCTTCGGTACGCATTCCCAGTGCCTTGGCTGTCACACGCACGGTAGCGCCATGGAAACAAGCCGATTCAAATACCACTGTTTTGGTTGTATCGGTGATTTCTGAGTTTGCACCACCCATAACACCGGCAACTGCAACCGGCTTTGTACCGTCGCAAATCGCCAACATCTCGTCGGTAATGGCACGGTCTTGACCATCCAGCGTTTGAATTGCTTCGCCAGCAGCCGGTCGGCGCACGACAATCTTTCCATCTGACAGGCAAGCATAGTCAAAGGCGTGCATGGGCTGACCGTATTCCAACATGACATAGTTGGTAATATCGACAATATTGTTAATTGGACGAACGCCAGCAGCGTATAAACGCTCACGCATCCATGCCGGAGAAGGTTCAATTTTAATGTTTTTCACAATTTTTGCGGTATAGCGAGGGCATAGTTCGGGTTCCTTGACCTCTACCGAAACATAATTTTTGATATCTTCTCCACAGCCCTTTACTTGAGGCTCTTTGATGGAAAATGGGCGGTCAAATGTCGCTGCCGTCTCGCGTGCAAGACCGATAATCGAAAGACAATCTGGACGGTTTGAAGTGATTTCAAATTCCACAACGTCCTCATTCAGTCCCAGAACATCCTGAATCTTTGCACCGACCGGCGTTCCTTTAGGCAAAATCAAAATGCCATTATCACACGCATACGGTACACAGCCATGGTCAATGCCAAGTTCCTGAAAAGAACACATCATACCATTGGATGCAACGCCGCGCAGTTTGCCTTTGGTAATCTTTACACCGCCCGGCAAGGTAGATTTGTGCAGTGCCACCGGGCAGATTTGCCCAACCGAATCGGGTGTGATGTTGGGGGCACCCGTTACAATCTGCACGGGTTCCTGCTGTCCTACATTGAGTTGGCAAATCACCAGATGGTCAGAATCTGGATGCTTTTCAACCGACAGAATTTCACCGGTCACAACATTATCAATTTCTGCACCCAGATTTTCAATACCTTCTACCTTAGAACCGGACATGGTCAGTGCAGCGGCATATTCTTTCAGTGAGATGCCATCAATATCCGTATAATCTTTCAGCCATGAAAGAGGCAATTTCATAGTTTTGTTCCTCCCAATACGATAATAAGCAGTGCAGCATAGAATTAGAACTGATGCAGGAATCGAACATCGTTCTCATAGAACAGTCGAATATCATCAATCTTGAAGCGACCCATTACCATACGCTCCAAACCGATACCAAACGCATAACCCGAATATTCATTGGGGTCAATGCCGCAGACTTCCAATACATGAGGATGTACCATGCCGCAGCCCAAAATTTCAATCCAGCCTTCACCCTTACACAAACGGCAGCCTTCGCCATGGCACTGATAGCATTGAATGTCCATTTCTGCCGATGGTTCAGTAAAGGGGAAGTGGTGTGGACGGAAGCGAACCACGGTATCTTCGCCATACAGTTTCTTGGCAAACAGTTCCAAAATACCCTTCAAGTCACTCATGCGAATGCCTTTATCTACGACCAAGCCTTCAATCTGATGGAACAGGGGAGAGTGGGTTGCGTCCACAGCGTCTGAACGATATACACGGCCCGGCGCAATAATGCGAATCGGGGGCTTCTTCTTTTCCATGGTGCGAATCTGCATGGGAGACGTTTGGGTACGAAGCACTACATTATCCGAGATGTAGAATGTATCCTGCGTATCACGCGCCGGATGGTCTTTGGGGATATTGAGTGCTTCAAAGTTGTAGTGGTCCAGCTCTACTTCAGGGCCTTCTGCAATCGAGAAGCCCAGCCCCAAAAAGATTTCCTTGAACTCGTCCAAAACAACATTCAGCGGATGTTTTTTGCCCAGTGCAAGCGGCTTGCCCGGCATGGTCACATCAATGGTTTCGCTGGCGAGCTTTTCTTCCAATGCAATGCGCTCAATTTCTTCTCCGCGCGATGCCAGCGCGGTTTCTAGCTGTGCAACAACATCGTTAATCAGCTGCCCCATTGCCGGACGGTCTTGTGGTGCAACGTCCTTTAATCCTTTGCGGATGGCGGTCAAAGCACCTTTTTTGCCCAGATACTTTACGCGCACATCGCCTAATTCACGGGCAGAACGCACCGTGTGCAGCTCTTCCTTCGCTTGGGCGAGGATGGTTTCGAGCTGTTCTTTCATAAATGAACACTCCTTGTCACGTTTTTTGTTTACGATTATACAACTGCGGCATTCCTTTTCACAACCAAGAACGAAAAAGCCTTCGTCCCAAATCTAGGACGAAGGCCGCAATGACTCCGTGGTACCACCTAGCTTCGCAAAATATCATGATTCTACGCGCTCGTTTTCCCGTAACGTGGGACAATCCGGAATACGCCTACTTTTTGTTCAGCGTTTCTGCTCACAGGGGAACTTCGCCAGACCGTTTCACACGGCAGCTTTCAGCCGCTGACTGCCGCTCTCTGAGGGAACTGAAATCGGGTTACTTTTCCTGCTCATCGCATTTCTTCAAATATTCAGAATACTTTATCAATATAACACAGTTTACAGTGCTTGGCAAGCCCTTCTGACCGGAAAATATCGCATTCAAAATATCATTGGAAATTTTTATTGACAAATGCGCCCATACCAGATATACTATATAAGAACTGATTTGGTACCATAGCCAAGCGGTAAGGCGTGGGACTGCAACTCCCTGATCCCCAGTTCGATTCTGGGTGGTACCTCCATCATCGTTTTCGTGAATATCGCAAATACCGAGAAAAAGAGGAGTACCTCTTGCACCGGCTTTTTCAGAGAGTGGATAGTTCGCTGCAATATCCACAGGGCGGTCAGAGGGAATGTCGCTTTGGAGTTGAAACATTGAACAATAGTAGATGTTTCCGGTGCGTCCCGTTATCGACGAAAAGTGCACAGTTTATCACTGTGAATTTAGGTGGTACCACGGAAATCAAGGTTTTCGTCCTATTCGGACGAAAACCTTTTTTATTTTTTCTATCCTCACTCGGATAGGAACAATTAAAATTTGAAATCTTAAAAATAAAAGGAGCGAACAACATGTCGAACGAACTTCCCAAGATTTATGACCCTTCGGCAGTCGAAGACAAGCTGTATCAGTTCTGGAATGACTCCGGCTTTTTTAATGCCGAAGTAGATGAACACAAGAAACCGTTTACCATTGTCATTCCACCCCCGAACGTTACCGGTCAGCTGCATATGGGTCATGCTTTTGATGAGACTTTGCAGGATATCCTCATTCGTACCAAACGAATGCAGGGATATTCGGCTTTGTGGATGCCCGGCACCGACCACGCAGGTATTGCCACACAAATTAAAGTAGAAGAAAATCTGCGCGTCAATGAAGGCAAAACCCGCTATGATTTGGGACGTGAGGAATTTTTAAAGCGCGTTTGGGACTGGAAGCACCAGTATGGAAACCGCATCATTTCTCAGCTTAAAAAACTTGGTTCTTCATGCGATTGGCGGCGCGAACGCTTTACCATGGACGAAGGCTGCTCCAAAGCAGTAAAGGAAGTCTTTGTCAACCTGTATGAAAAGGGACTTATCTACAAGGGCAGCCGTATCATCAACTGGTGTCCGCATTGTGCAACCGCTCTGTCCGATGCCGAAGTAGAATACGAAACCCAGCCCGGTAAATTGTGGCATATCAAGTATCCGATTAAGGATTCCGATGAATACTTGGTTGTGGCCACCACGCGCCCGGAAACCTTCATGGGTGATACTGGCGTTGCAGTCAATCCGAACGATGAACGTTATCAGCATCTGGTAGGCAAAACCTGTATTCTTCCCATTATGAACCGCGAAATCCCCATTTTCGCCGACGATTACGTTGATATGGAATTTGGCACCGGCTGCGTAAAAACAACGCCCTGCCATGACCCCAATGACTTTGAAATGGGACAGCGTCATAATCTGGAACAGATTCTGGTATTCAACGAAGATGCCACAGTCAACGAAAACGGCGGCAAATATCAGGGGCTTGACCGCTATGAATGCCGTAAGGCTGTTTTGGCTGACTTGGAAGCTGGCGGTTATCTGGTCAAGGTGGAAGAACATGAACACAATGTCGGCACCTGCTACCGCTGCGGCACAACTGTAGAGCCGATGACTTCCGCACAGTGGTTTGTGAAAATGGCACCACTCGCCAAGCCTGCGATGGAAGTGGTACACGACGGTCGCGTAAAGTTCGTACCCAGTCGCTTTGCAAACACCTATCTGCGTTGGATGGAAAATGTGCATGACTGGTGCATTTCGCGTCAGCTCTGGTGGGGTCATCGTATTCCGGCATATTATTGTGAGGATTGCGGCGAAATGACCGTTGCCAAAGAGGACGTAACCGTTTGTCCTAAGTGCGGCGGAACGCATATCCATCAGGAAGAAGATGTACTGGATACGTGGTTCTCCTCTGCTTTGTGGCCGTTCTCAACACTGGGCTGGCCTGACAAAACCAAAGAGTTGGATTACTTCTATCCCACTTCGGTATTGGTCACCGGTTATGATATTATTTTCTTCTGGGTTGCCCGCATGATTTTCTCCGGCATGGAGCAAATGCACGAAGAACCCTTCAAGACCGTATATATTCACGGTTTGGTTCGTGATGCACAGGGTCGTAAAATGTCCAAGTCACTGGGCAATGGCATTGACCCGCTGGAAATCATCGAGCAATACGGTGCTGACGCATTGCGCTTTACGCTGATTACTGGTAATTCCCCCGGAAATGATATGCGTTTCTCCACCGAGAAAGTGGAAGCTAGCCGCAATTTTGCCAATAAGATTTGGAACGCATCGCGCTTTATCCAGATGAATCTGACCATTGACAGCGCTGATTTGCCCGACGAGCTTGCCTTGGAGGACAAATGGATTTTGCATAAGTACAATGAGCTGGTCAAGGCTGTGACCGAAAACATTGATAAGTATGAACTGGGCATTGCCGTTCAAAAGCTGTATGACTTTATCTGGGACAATTTCTGCGATTGGTATATTGAAATTGTCAAGCCCCGTCTGCAAAATCAAGACAATGTTGCTGCACAGGAAAGTGCGCAAAAGGTTCTGTGCTATGTCCTGTGCGGTACGATGCAGCTTCTGCATCCATTTATGCCGTTCATCACCGAAACCATTTGGCAAGCCCTTCCGCACGAAGGCCCATCTATTATGATTTCCAAATGGCCAGAATATCAGCCCGATTTGTGCTTTGCACAGCAGGCAGAACAGGTAGAAACCATGATGGACACTATCCGCGCCATTCGTGCCCGCCGTGCAGAAATGAATGTGCCGCCGTCCAAAAAGGCTCAGGTCATTCTTCTGACAAATGACCGCGCAACCTACGAAGCAGGTAGTCTGTTCTTTAGCAAATTGGCTTATGCTTCAGAGATTTGTTTTGTAGATGCCATGCCCGAACATGCAGATTCTATGGTTTCTGTGGTCACAAAGGGTGCCACTGTTTATATGCCAATGGGCGAACTGATTGATTTTGAAAAAGAACGTGCTCGCCTCAACAAGGAAAAACAGAAGGTACAAAAAGACTTGGATTTCCTCAATAAAAAATTGAACAATCCAGGATTTATTGCAAAGGCTCCGCAAGCTGTCGTTGCACAAGAACGAGAAAAAGTTGCAAAACTCGAAGAACTGATGACCAAGTTGGACGCAAGTCTTGCAGCACTCAAGTAAAAAATCAGAAAGGACTCGGTTCGAGTCCTTTCTTTTTGTGATAAAAACAGGGAGGTTTCTACCGTGTCAAATTGTTTATCTCCAGCACAGCGTATTCATGCACTAGGACGTTTTTCAGGCAAAGCCGGATTGCATCGTATACGGGCACTGTGCCAAGCATTAGGAAATCCGCAAGACAGGCTCAAATTTATTCACATTGCTGGTACAAATGGAAAGGGAAGTACTGCAACGATGCTGGCATCCGTGCTCAAACACGCTGGTTATCAGACGGGATTGTACACTTCACCCTATCTGGTTGTCTTTAACGAACGGATTCGAGTGAATGACATAATCATTTCAGACCGTGATTTAAGCCGACTTTTTGATGTTGTACACAAAGCAGTACATACTCTTCATTTACCTCCAGATGAACACATCGGAGAATTTGAATTTGTAACTGCATTGGCGTTTTTATACTTCGTGGAACAAAAGTGTGATATCGTTGTATTAGAAACCGGTCTTGGAGGTTCATACGATGCAACGAATATTATTGCATCACCAGAAGCGGCTTTGATTACTTCTATTTCGCTTGACCATACCGCCATCTTAGGCAACACTTTGACCGAAATTGCACAGACAAAGGCAGGCATTTATAAACCGGATAGCGTCCATATTGCTGCATACGGAATGACCGAATCGGTCTATACCGTTTTGCGCGAGCATGCACCAGATTTAGTCATTTGTAAACCTGCTCAAATTTTAGATGCTGGTATTTGGGGTGCACGGTTTATTTGGTGTGAGCAAGAATATGAAATCGGGCTTGCCGGATACCATCAAGTTTCAAATGCAGTGACAGCGCTTACCACTTTACAATTGCTCTCACAACGTGGTTGGCATATTCCAGATGCAGCCATTCATGCAGGTCTATGTGTTGCACGCATTGCGGGAAGACTGGAAAAAATATCAACAAATCCATGTCTTATTTTGGATGGCGGACACAATCCTGATGGAATTCGAGAATTGTCAAACGCTGTAAAGCTATTTCATATCACAGGGAAAATTCACGTTATATTAGGAATGTGTGCAGATAAGCTGGTAAGTCAATCTATAAAGGAATTTACCTTTCCGGTCGAGCAATTCTATCTCACACCACTAAATAACGAACGCACTATCTCAACAAAAGAATTAGCATCGTTACTTCCCCAATCTTCAAAAATCGTTCATTGTCAAGATTGCGCAGATGCACTAGAACAGGCACGCAAAAAAGCTGCTCCAAACGATTTCATCCTGGTCTGTGGTTCACTGTATCTTGTTGGTGAAGCACGACAGATTTTATGTGATGACAAAATGAGCTAAATTTCACTTTCATTCCATGCTATACTAAAGATGCCAGAAATCGCTAACAGTATCATAATGGAGTGAATTTTTATGCAGATTCTACACGAACGAGAGGGGACAAGTCTTGTCGTATATCTGGTAGATGAACTTGACCAGCATAGTGCTAGAAGCGCTATTGAAGCCCTTGACCGGATTGTAACACTATATCCCGAAGAAACGATTGTTTTAGATTTAAGCCGTCTTACTTTTATGGATAGCTCCGGCTTAGCTGTAGCAGTCAACCTACACCGTATGTTGCGCGACACCGGCCGTACATTAACCATCCGTCATACGCCTTCTCAAGCGATGCGTGTCTTTCGTGCAGCACATTTAGAAAAGCAGATTCATTTCGAGCCAGCCCAAAAGGAGGGTTCCCCTTGCAGACATTAAATCGAATGACATTGCGTTTTGACAGCCGTTCTGTAAATGAAGCATTTGCCCGTATGACAGTTGCCGCCTTTGTCGCACAGCTTGACCCGACGTTGGAAGAATTAAATGATATAAAAACGGTGGTCAGCGAAGCGGTTACAAATGCAATCGTACACGGCTATCGTGACCAAATGGGAGAAATTATTGTCAGTGCACGGCTATTAGAAGGAAACTTTGCTGAAATTAAAGTAAAAGACCATGGTTGCGGCATTGCAGATATTGAACAAGCCAGACAGCCACTTTTTACAACGGGTGACAGTGAACGCTCCGGTATGGGATTTACCATCATGGAAAGCTTTTCGGATAAACTCAAAATCCGTTCTGCTGTTGGGCGCGGCACTACCGTTACCATGATTCGCCATATTAAAGGCCGTGAGGACGTTATTTGATGCACGAAACCGAAACGCAACTGCTTCATCAACACAATGGATTGATTTGGAGCATTGTCAAGCGATATCTTGGCCGCGGTGTGGATGCGGATGACCTGTATCAATTGGCAAGTATCGGCTTAATTAAGGCTGTGCGTGGATTCGACCCACAATACGGCACACAATTTTCTACATATGCAGTGCCAAAGATTGCAGGTGAAATCCGTCGTTTTCTACGCGATGATGGCACTGTCAAAGTTGGACGCACCTTACAGGAACGGGCATTTCAGCTGCGGCAAATACAGGAAAATATGGAACGTGAACTTGGACGTTCCATTACCGTTTCTGAACTTGCTGAACGCGCAGGGCTATCAATTGAAGAAGCCGCTGCGGCAATTCAATCGGTACAACCTGTACAATCTTTAGAATGTCCCTCTGGAGAACGCGAGCAAAATCTTTTAGATATCCTGTCCGGTGGAAATATGGAAGAAGAAGTCACTACGCGGCTATCATTGCAACAGGCCATCGCCAAATTACCGAGTCGTTCCGCACAGGTGATTGCCATGCGCTATGGACGCGAGATGACACAGCAGCAGGTTGCCCGTGTGCTCGGTGTATCACAAGTGCAAGTATCACGATTAGAACGCAAAGCTGTTGCGCTCCTAAAGCAGGAGTTATCCTCCTAATATAAGGCATCTGTCATTTGACGGATGCCTTTGTCTTTGAAATCTCTGTTACGGTTCACCGCAAACTGTGGTATAATAAAAATATATAAAATCTAAAAACCGAACTGGAAAGAGGATATTTCAATGGAACCAACCAAATTCGACATAAAATTTGCATCCATTCGCCGCACAGTAATTGAACAGGTTTTCTCTCGTATGAACGACCGGCAAAAAGAAGCTGTATTCCAAACCGAAGGCCCGCTGCTAGTCTTAGCAGGTGCTGGAAGCGGAAAGACTACCGTTTTGATTCACCGGATTATCAATATTTTACGATTTGGTCGTGGGTATGACAGCCCATACGCAACACCGGGCGCAACAATGGATGACCTCGCATTTCTTGCAGATTATATGACAGACCCCAAACCAGAAAATAGGGAACGTGCAATGCAATTATGTGCTGTTCAACCTGCCAAACCTTGGGAAATTGTTGCAATTACATTCACTAACAAAGCTGCCCATGAGCTTCAAGAGCGTTTGGCGCGAGCTGTTGGAGAGCGCGATGCTGAGGCTATCTGGGCATATACATTCCATACATTCTGCCTACATATTCTACGCCGGGATATTGAGCGATTGGGATATAACAGCACCTTCACGATTTATGATGAAGATGACAAAAAACGGGTAATCGTTGACCTTGTACGTCGATTAAAATTAGATGATAAAGTCTTTGACCCCCGCAAGATTATGGGGGAAATCAGTCGTGCAAAAGATAATCTCATAACGCCGCGCACCTTCGCAGTAGACCAGCGAAACGAATTTTATATGGGAAAAGTTGCTGAACTGTACACTTTATACGAAAAGGAAATGCGTGCCAACAATGCACTGGATTTTGACGATATTATTATGAAAACCGTACAGCTTTTGCGCGAAAATTCTGATATTTTGGAACACTATCAGAAAAAGTTTCGCTATATTTTGGTTGATGAGTACCAAGATACCAACCACGCACAATATGTTTTGACTTCTTTACTTGCCGACGGCTATCAAAATATTTGCGTTGTGGGTGATGATGACCAGTCTATTTATAAATTTCGTGGTGCAACCATCACCAATATTCTGGAATTTGAACAACAATTCAAAAATGCACGAATCATTCGTCTGGAACAAAATTATCGCTCCACTAACATTATTTTAGATGCCGCAAACGGTTTAATTCGCAATAACGTAAATCGAAAAGGTAAGGAACTTTGGACAAACCAAAATGGCGGCAATAAAATCAAGCTACATCGTTCAGAGTCCCAAGAGAGCGAAGCGCAATATATTGCGGCACGAATTTTAGAAGGCGTTGCAAAAGGGGAGAAATGGAGCGACTTTGCGATTCTTTACCGCAACAATATTTTGTCAAACGCTATCGAATCGGCATTTCGTAGAAATTCCATTCCATATCGCATTTATAAAGGTCGTGATTTTTTCAGTCGCGCAGAGATTCGTGATATGTTTGCTTATTTATGGGTCATTGAAAATCCATCTGATACCCTGCGATTGAAACGTATTATCAACGTACCTGCGCGCAAGATAGGTGCCCGCTCAATTGAATTAGCAGAAGAATTGGCTGTACAGCAGGGCAAAACACTGTATGAAATTGTTACACACGCCAATGAATTTAGTGTGCTTGGACGTGGTGCCGCACCTATGAAGCGATTTGGCGAAATGATGAATGAACTACGCGAGATTGGTGCATCTGTTCCTTTGTCAGAACTTTATGAACAAATGTTGGATATGACCGGTTACCGAGAATCGCTGGAAAGTAAAAACGACATGGAATCTCGCTCGCGGTTAGAAAATATCATGGAATTAAAATCCAACATTGTGTCGTACGAAAGCAAAGCGGAACATCCATCCCTTGCCGGATTTTTGGAAGAAATGGCATTATACACCGATGCCGACCAAATAAAGGAAGACGAAGATGCCGTTTTGATGATGACCATGCATTCAGCAAAGGGTTTGGAATTTCCAACCGTTTTCCTGTGTGGTATGGAGGACGGATTATTCCCCAGTTTCCGAGTAGATGAAAGTGATGAAGATTTAGAGGAAGAGCGCCGGTTGTGCTATGTTGCAATTACACGCGCAAAACAGCAATTATACCTGACCTGTTCGGAACGCAGGCTCATGTATGGTCAAACGCGATATGCACGCCCATCTCGCTTTTTGCAGGAAATCCCTGCCGAGCTGATGGATTCTAATTTGACTGAACGCACTCGACAAACAGAAGCCGAACGCGCACAACAACGCCGCCGCGCCCATTCCACAGTGAATCCGTCCTACCGTTCTACTTCTGCACTGCTTTCATCTACATCTGTCTCGCCAACTCCTGTGTTTGCTTGCGGTGACCGTGTACAGCACAAAGCATTTGGTGCGGGCATGATTACATCTGTTAAGTCGATGGGTAACGACCAATTATTAGAAATTGCCTTTGATGAAAAAGGCACAAAGCGTTTAATGGCAAAGTCTGCCGCACAATTTATGAAAAAACTGTAAGCAATAAAATGAGCGCCCCGTATATGCAGTGTTGCATATACGGGGCGCTCATTCTTTCATAACTTATCCGATTAAAAACCCATATGTTGCGACCATATGAACTGCAAAACACAGTACAATGCCAAACAATGTGGGAAATATCATACCAAATATCGTCCATTTCCAACTTCCTGTTTCCTTATGGATTGTCAGACAGGTAGTTGAACACGGCCAATGAAATAATGAAAATAAGATAAAGCAAACTGCTGTAACAGGAGTCCAACCATTCGCATTTAAAAGCTGGGCTAAATCTGTCAAATGATTCAGTTCGACCAAACTGCCGGCCGACAAATAGCCCATTAACACAAGCGGAATTACAATTTCGTTAGCTGGAAATCCCAAGATGAACGCCAGCAGAATCATGCCATCCAGTCCAATCCACTGTGCAAACGGGTCCAATCCTCCAGCAAATACTGTTAATAAACTCTGGCCATCCCAATGAAGGTTACCCAAAAGCCAAATAATTGCACCGGCTGGAGCTGCAACACAAACTGCGCGTAAAAGTACAAACCAGGTACGGTCTCGCAAAGAGCGTACGATAATTTTTGCAAATTGTGGTTTACGATAGGGGGGAAGCTCCAAAAAAAATGCCGATGGCATCCCTTTAAATGCGGTATGCGACAGTATCCATGAAGCAATCAGCGTCATGCAGACACTTAATATAATAACGGCCGTAAGACTGAGCGCCGCAAGAAATGAACTTTTCCAGCTTTGTTGTGCAGTTCCAACGATAAACAGCGTTATCAGGCTGATAATGGCTGGAAATCGTCCATTACATGGAACCATTGTATTGGTGAGAATGGCTATCATACGTTCTCTTGTTGAATCAATAATACGGCATCCAACGACCCCCGCCGCATTGCATCCAAACCCAGTGCACAAGGTTAGCGCCTGTTTTCCACATGCACGCGCTTTACAAAACAAGTGGTCCAGATTAAATGCAATGCGCGGAAGATAACCCACATCTTCCAAACAAGTAAACAACGGAAAAAAGATTGCCATTGGGGGAAGCATGACAGATACGACCGAAGCCAGTACCTTCCAAACCCCATCAATTAACAGCGCGCACAGCCATTCAGGTGCACCAATATAATGCAATGCCGCATCCATAGGTGCTGTAAATGAAAATAATAGCTGGGATAGCCATTCGGATGGTATATTCGCACCAACAATCGTAATGAATAATACGATAGCAAGCAGCATAAGCATAATCGGAATACCCAAACGACGGCTTGTCACAATTTGGTCTATTTTTCGGTCACGATTTGGCTGTGTGTTGCCAAAAGAAACGACTGTTTTTGCGATTTGTTCTGCTTGGGACACCAATTCTGGCGTACTTGTGATAGGCCAGCAATCATTTTTATCCATGTCTGCTCGTTGTGCAACAGAAATTGCTGCTAGCATCAACTCATTTAAGCCTTTGCCCTTAGCCGCCGCACATGGGATAACAGGAATATTTAATTGTTCGCACAATTTGGGAATATCAATTTGAATGTGCTTTTTTGCTGCTTCATCCATTAAATTTAAACACAATACCACGCGACGGGTAATAGAAAGAACTTGTAAAACAAAAATCAAATTGCGTTCCAAACAAGTGGCATCTACAACCACAATGATACAATCCGCAGTATTTGACTGTAAAAATTCTCGCGTGATTTTTTCTTCTGCTACATGTGACTGAAGCGCATAAGTTCCCGGCAAATCTACTAGACAAATATCCTGTTGTTTCCAACGTACCGTACCACTCGTACAAGTAATCGTCTTTCCTGTCCAGTTTCCTGTATGTTGATGTAAATGGGTCAATGCGTTAAACACCGTACTTTTTCCTACATTGGGATTTCCGGCAAGCGCAACGGTTGCAGCATATACGGATTCCGGCATTTAGCACAACACCTCAATTCCATCACAATCGGTACGCCGAAGCGCAATGACTGTGCGGCGCACCTCATAAGCAACTGGGTCACCAGATGGCCCCGCACCTAAGCAGCAAATTTTTGTGCCTTCCAGAAATCCAAGTGCGGTCAATCGTTCCCGCAGCGCATCAGATACATGGATTCTGGTAATTATCGCACGCTGTCCTGTCGAGAGCGACGACAATCTGATTTTACAATCTGCCATCACACATTCCATCCCTTCTCATTTGATTATTTTTTCTGTCTATGGCAGATTATGCGGTAAACAACCAGATGGTGATAAAAAAAG